>Ga0256914_1000735_pt1 | contig 31698 bp, 29 predicted proteins | sample HulkmetaG_FD_191571 | JGI IMG/M metagenome (GOLD analysis project Ga0256914, IMG submission 191571) | Hydrothermal chimney microbial communities from Main Endeavour vent field at the Juan de Fuca Ridge, Pacific Ocean - Hulk | ecosystem: Environmental > Aquatic > Marine > Hydrothermal vents ... | reverse complement strand
CGCCTATATCGGGATGGATACGCTCAACATGCACATCGCCGCCGCCCTCGACAAACCGCTCTTTGCGATCTTCGGTCCGACCCTGCCGCAGGTCTGGTCCCCCTGGTGCAACGCCCTTCAGCGGGGTACCGGCAAAAGTGCGCCTCTGCAGCGCTACGGCAACGTCACCCTCTTCCAGGCCGACATGCCCTGTGTCGCCTGCGGCAAAGCGGGGTGCGACGACCGCCACGGCAGAAGCGACTGCCTCTACGCGATCGATCCCGAAACAGTCTTCATGGAGGTTCGACGATGGTTGAACACATCAGCGTCACGATCCTGACCAAAAACTCCGAACGCTATCTGGCCCGCTGCCTCGAGGCGCTCACCCCCTTCGACGAGGTGCTGATCCTCGACAACGGCTCCACCGACAAGACTTTGTCGATCGCCGAACGCTTCGGCAATGTCACGATCGTCGAACACCCCTTCACCGGCTTCGGTCCGATGAAGAATCTCGCCGCATCGAAGGCCAGGAACGGCTGGATCCTCTCGATCGACAGCGACGAGATAGCCACCGAAGCGATGGTAGAGGCGATCGGAAGACTCGACGCGTCGCGCACAGAGGCCGTCTACTCCTTCTCGAGGTTGAACCACTACCGGGGCCGGCCGGTCCGCTGCTGCGGCTGGTACCCGGACAGGGTGGTGCGCCTCTACCACCGTGACCATACCCGCTTCAGCGACGCGATGGTGCACGAGAGTCTCCAGCTCTCGCCACGGAGCGAACGGATCGAACTGGATGCACCCCTTCTTCACTACCCCTTCAACAGCATCGAGGAGCTGATCGACAAGATGCAGCGCTACTCGACCCTCTACGCCGAACAGAGCCCGTCGGCATCCTCTCCCTCCAAAGCCTTCTGGAGGGCCTCGTTCGCCTTTTTCAGAAACTACTTTCTTCAAAGGGGGTTCCTCTGCGGGTACGAGGGGCTGCTCATCAGCGTCTCCAACGCCGCCGGTGTCTTCTACAAATATATGAAACTCTACGAAAAGAGAAGGGAGGCTTCGTGACACTCTCGCTCATCGTCACCACCTACAACCGCCCCGATGCACTGGAGCTGGTGCTCGAAAGCGCACTCGCCCAGAGCAGGCAGCCCGACGAGATCGTGGTGGCCGACGACGGCAGCGGCGAAGAGACCCGGCGGGTCGTGGAGAGAGCGGCCAAAACCGGGGAGGTGCCGATTCGTCACGCCTGGCAGGAGGACAGGGGCTTCAGGGCTGCGATGTCGCGAAACAGAGCGGTCGCGATGAGCGGGGGGGAGTATATCGTGATGGTCGACGGAGATATGGTGCTCCACCCGGACTTCATCGCCGACCACCTCGCAGCGGCCGAACGGGGGCTCTTCATCCAGGGGGGACGGGTACTGCTCGACGAGCGGGCCACCAGGGAGGCGATCGAAGCCAAACGGATCCGGTTCGGCCTCTTCTCACCCGGCCTGCTCAACCGCAAAAACAGCCTCCGCAGCCCCCTGCTGAGCAGCCTCTTCTCCACACAGAGCCTCTCTCTTACAGGGGTCAAGAGCTGCAACTTCGCTCTCTTCCGGGACGACCTGGTCGCCGTCAACGGCTTCGACAACCGCTTCGTCGGCTGGGGGCGCGAAGACAGCGAATTCGCCGCGCGGCTCCTGCATGCCGGAATGGTACGCAAAAATCTCAAATTCGCCGCCGTCGCCTACCATCTGTACCACCCCGAGAGTCCCCGTGCATCACTGCCGGAAAACGATCGGAGGCTGCGCGAAACCGTCGAAACGAAACGGATCCGGTGCGACGACGGCATCGACCGCTTTTTCAAGGAGTCACCATGAGAGTCAGCGGCTTCACCTTTCTCAGAAACGGGCAGATGCTCGGCTACCCATTCGTCGAGTCGATCCGCTCGATCCTTCCGATCGTCGACGAGTTCATCATCGCACTGGGGCCGTGCGAGGACGAGACGGAAGCGATGATCGAAGCGATCGACGATCCGAAGATCCGCATCATCCATACGCAGTGGAACGAAGCGATGAAAGACCGGGGCTACGTCTACGGCCAGCAGAAGATGGTCGCCCAGTTCAACTGTACCGGCGACTGGGCCTTCTACCTCGAGGCGGACGAGGTGGTGCACGAGAAGGATCTGGGAAAGATCGTCGCGGCGATGGAGCGCTACCTCGACGACGACCGGGTCGAAGCGCTCCTTTTCGACTACATCCACTTCTACGGCAACGCCAACAGCTACCTCGACTCCCCCGGGTGGTACCGAAGAGCCCCGCGCATCATCAAAAACTCGATCCGAAGCTACGCTCCCGACGGTCTCTTTTGGCTGGTACTGGCGAGCAACAAGATCGGCCGCTACCCCTACGCCGCCCTCACCGGGGCGACGATGTACCACTACGGCTGGGTCCGGAGCGAGGAGCAGATGAACCTCAAGAGCCAGAAAGTGCAAAAATACTGGAACAAAGAGCACAAATCAATCGACTACGGCCAGATCGACCCCTCGATCATCAGGAGGTTTGAGGGAACACACCCTGAAATCATACGAAAGTGGCTTCCCGAAGCCGACGGCATCTTCGAAGCCGATCCCAACCATCGCCTGAGCAGAAAAGAGAGAAAACACCGCTGGATGAAGAAGCTCGAAGATCTCTTCGGACTGGAGTTGAGCAAGAAACACTATCGGTTGGTGAAATGAAGATCCTGATCGAGTTGCCGACCTGGCTGGGCGATGCCATCATGAGCACACCCGCTTTGGAAAATCTGCTCACGGCCTATCCCGAGGCCGAAGTGACGATCGTCGGCTCTTTCGTCGCGACCGAAGCGCTCAAAGCCCACCCGCGCATCGGCGCTCGATTCGTCGACGATACGAAATCGGCCGGATGGCGGCCGCTGAATCTCTACCGTCTGGCCCGACAGATCGGCCCCCACGATCTTGCACTCAGCTTCCGAAGCCACCTCCATTCAAAACTCCTCCTCGCCCTCACCGGCACTCCCAGGCGTCATGTTTTCAACAAAAACGTTCGCACCCTCTCATCAGCGCACAACACGATCTCACCCTCCCATCAGGTCGAAAAGTACCAAGCCTTCGTCAACGGCGTCACCGGCCGCTCGGATTCCCCCGGCCCGCTAACGCTTCACTGGCCCGCCGAAACGTTCGACCGGCCGACGATGGGGATCAACCCCGGAGCCACCTACGGAAGCGCGAAACGGTGGTACCCGGAAAAGTTCGCGGAAGTGGCCGTGGCGCTCGCCGACAGGTTCGACCTGCTGATTTTCGGTGGGCCCAACGAGACCGATATCGCGGCCGATATCGAAAAGCTGGTGCGCGAAGAGGGGGTCGAAAACGTCAAAAACCTCGCAGGAAAAACGACGATTCCGCAACTCTGTGGCTTGATAGGAGGAGTCGATCTTTTTATAACCGGAGATAGCGGCCCGATGCACATCGCGGCCGCCTACCAGGTGCCGACGGTGGCGATATTCGGGCCGACGAAACATAAAGAGACGTGCCAGTGGATGAACGAAAAAAGCGCCATCGTGCGCCACGACCTGGAGTGTGCCCCGTGCATGAAACGCACCTGCCCCATTCAAACTCACGAGTGCATGAAAGGGATAACGCCCAAAGAGGTCACGGAGGCGGCGGAGCGCCTCTTGCAAAAAGAGGAGTGAGAAGCGTCAGCTTCGGTATTCGTTGTCGATGAGCTGGCAGAGAATATGTCCGATCAGGATATGCATCTCCTGGATCCGTGCCGTATCGTCGGAAGGGACGATGATGTTCAGATCGCACACGTCGTTCATCTTTCCGCCTCCCTTGCCGCTGAAGCCAACGGTGCGGCACCCGATCTCTTTGGCCTTTTCCAGGGCATAGACCACATTCTGGCTGTTGCCGCTGGTGGAGATGCCGATCACCATATCCCCTTTTCGTGCCAGCGCCTCCACCTGTCTTGAAAAGAGATACTCGTAGCCGTAGTCGTTTCCGATCGCCGTCAGTGCGGAGGTGTCGGTGGTCAGTGCGATCGCAGGAAGCCCTTTGCGCTCGATCTTGTAGCGCCCCGTCAGCTCCGCCGCGATATGCTGCGCATCGGCCGCGCTCCCGCCGTTACCGAAAAGAAGGATCTTGTGCCCCGCCTCCAGGGTCTCGGTGGCGATCACCCCGGCGGTATAGATGAAGTGCTGCAGCCCCGCGATCACATCTTCGAGCGTCTTGCGATGGGCTTCGAGCTCCCGTTCGATCACTGTCAGCATCGAGGCCTCCTAGAAGTAGAAACGGACACCGACATACCATCCGTCGTTGAAGTTTTTGCGCCCGTTTTCATATTTGAGATCGATGTTGCGGTAGCCGCCATAGAGGGAGGCGTTGGGGATGATCTGCGACTCGATGCCGAAACGGTAGCCGTTGTAGCCGTTTCCGTCGCCGAAAACCAGCGGATCGGGTGCGGCGTAGAAGGAGGCGCTCAGGGTCACGGGCCACTCGACCGGCACGAGATAGCGCGCCGTCAGTCCGAGCGGAATCGCCAGGTAGCTGTCGGCGACCGAAGCCATGATGCCGATACCGAGACGGAGCCGGGTGAGACTGCCGACCGTCCCGGTTGCCAGGTAGCCGAACTCCCCGAGGTTCTCTCCCTGCGTGGCGCTCTCGCCGCTGTAGAGATAGCGCGCGTGCAGATAGTTTCGGCTGCTGCGCCCGTCGTAGGCGAAACCGTATCCCGTCTGGTAGCTTCCCGCGATTTCGATATCGTTGGAGTTGAGATTGATCTCCGCACTGTTTTGCGCCATGATGGGCGCCGCTGCGACCAACAGGCCCAGAAGACTCTTTTTCAACATGTTTTCCCCTTTGTGTGGATCTTTTGAATGATGTTTGTCGTGCTTTTCCCTTCGACGAAGTCGACGAGTCGCACCTCCTTGGCGATGTCACCGCCGACCACCTCTTTCCCTTCGTAGTCTCCCCCCTTGACAAGCACATCCGGTTCCACTCTCCGGATCAGTTCGTAGGGGGTCTCCTCCTCGAAGATCGTCACGTAGTCGACCGCATCGAGGGCGGCGAGCAGATAGGCCCGGTCGTATTCCGGGTTGACGGGCCGGTCTTCCCCTTTGAGCCGCCGCACCGAGGCGTCGGAGTTGACTCCGACGATCAGGACGTCTCCGAAACTCTTCGCCGTTTCGAGATAGCGGACATGCCCCAGGTGGAGAATGTCGAAACAGCCGTTGGTAAAGACGATCCGTTTGCCTTCCTTTCTGAGCCGCCCGACCGTCTGTGCCAGCGCCTCGCGACTCTTGATGCGGTGTTCGGTGGTCGATTCGTGGAGTGTCGCTTCGTATTCGATGATCTCGTCCCACGTCGCCGTGGCGCTCCCGAGCTTCCCCACCACCACGGCCGCCGCGGCGTTGGCGATACGGGCCGCCTCGTCGATCTGGCCACCGCACCCCAGTACATATCCAAGTGTCGCGAGGACCGTGTCTCCCGCACCGGTGACGTCGTAGACCTCCCTCGCGACGGTCGGGATCGTACGCATCGAGGTGTCAAAGATCGCCATCCCCTCTTCGGAGAGGGTGATCATCGCCATCTCCAGGTCGAGACGATCCTTGAGCCAGAAGCCCGCCTCTTCGAGACTGTCGGCATCGACGATCGGAACACCCGTCGCTTCGCTCGCCTCCTTCTTGTTGGGGGTCACCAGAGTCGCGCCGCGGTATTTGGAGTAGTCGCGCCCTTTCGGGTCTACCAGGACCTTCACACCCGCCTCCCTCGCCATACGGATCACCCCCTGGGCCACCCCTTCGCCGAGGACCCCTTTTCCGTAGTCGGAAAGAAGGACGATATCGCTGTGCGCGAGCCGCTCCCCTATCGACTCCAGCAGCCGGCGCTCCGTCTCCTTCCCCACCTCCTGGCGCGTCTCGCTGTCGAAGCGGATCACCTGCTGGTGGGATGCGACGACCCGGCTCTTTCGGGTCGTTCGACGCTGCGTATCGACGATGAGAGCGTCGGTATGGACTCCGAGCGCTTCGAGCATCGCCGAAAGCCGCTTTCCGTTTTCGTCCCGACCGATCACCGACGCCACGTCCACCTTCGCCCCGAGGGCGACGAGATTGCTGACGACATTGCCCGCCCCGCCGAGAACCTCCGTCTCTCTCACCACGTCCACCACCGGTACCGGCGCCTCGGGCGAGATCCGCTCCGTCCTGCCCCAAAGATAGTGGTCGATCATCAGGTCTCCCACGACGAGTACCGAAGGGGCGAGCCCCTGATATCTACGCATTTTCGACCCCCATCGAAACGGCGGAACGGACCCCTAGGAGAGAAGCTCCTCTCCAGCGCTCGCTCGTCCCGTGCACTTCTGCGGCCGCGCTTTCGCCCGCGCGGAGCGGATGGTACGGCGATCTCACCGGCTCACCTCCTCTTCGAAGAGACGGACGATCTCCGGCAGATATCTCCTGATCCCCTCCTCCAGCGTCACCTCCGGTTCGTAGCCGAGATATTCGCGGGTCGGCTCGATGTCGGCCTGGGTGAAGAACTGGTACTGACCGACGTAGGGGTTGGGGATATACTCACAGGGTAAGCTGGTGCCAAGCTCTTTTTGCAGGATGTCGACGATGTCCTGGAAGCTTCTCGCCTTCCCTGTGCCGACATTGTAGACACCGCTTCGCTTCGGATCGCACGCTTTGACATTGGCCTGGACGACATCGTCGATGTAGACGAAATCGCGCAGGATTCTGTCGCTCCCCTCAAAAAGGCGCGGACGCCGGCCCGACAGGATCTGGTGGCCGAACTGCAACACCATCGAAGCGGTCTTGTTCTTGAAAAACTCCCTGGGACCGTAGACGTTGAAGTAGCGCAGTCCCACGATGGGAAGGTCGCTCCGTTTCATCCACTCGTCGGCGAGGTGGTCCATCGCGAGCTTGCTGAAACCGTAGATGTTGGCCGGATCCTCCCGCCCAACTGTCTGCGGGGCGGGGGCGTTTCCGTAGGTGGCGCCGCTGCTGGCGTAGATCATCGCCGCACCCATCCGTTCGGCCATCTTGAGCAGATCTCTGAAGGCGTTGAGATTGGTGTCGATCATGATCTTCTGATCGCTCACCGTCGTATCGCTGATCGCCGCTTCGTGAAAGATGTAGTCGAAGGAGAACTCCTCCAGCCGCGCCAGATCCTCCTTTCGGGTGATGTCGCCGGCGATGATCTCGCCCCGGAACCCCTTGAGGTTCTTGTAGTGGCCGAAACTTCTGAGGTTGCCGTTGGAGAAGGTCTCGCCCGTGCGAAAGAGATCGAACACCACCACCTTCGCCTCCGGGAAGTTCTCCTGGAACCAGAAGGCGAGATTGGCGCCGATGAAGCCGGCCCCTCCGGTAATGAGTATCGTTTTGCCGTCAAAGTTCATCCAGTACCTCTCTTTTGATTGGTCGATTCGTTTCGATGCGCAGCGTGTGCCCCACCCCCGCACTGCGGGCCGCCTCGATGTCGCTGGGTTTGTCGCCGATCATCCAGGAGTTCGACAGATCGATGCCGAAACGCTCCGCCGCTTCGCGAAACATCCCGGGCTCCGGCTTGCGGCAGCCGCACCCCTCCCCGGGAACGTGGGGGCAGAAGAAGATCTGGGAGCGGTCGATCGCGATGCCGCGCTCGCGCATCCGCGCCACCATCCACTCCGTCACCCGCTCGAAATCCTCCCGGCCATAGTAGCCTCGTCCGATCCCCGACTGGTTCGTGACGACGATGGGACGATACCCTTTGCGCTGGGCTTCGGCGATGAAATCGAGAATCCCCTCCACGAATTCGAAATCCTCGACCCTCCCCACATAGCCGTGGTCGAGGTTGATCACCCCGTCCCGGTCGAGAAAGAGCGCTTTTGATCCGCTCATCGTCCCTCGGGCATCCAGGCCGACGCCGCGATCGGGCCCGTCCAGACGAATGGCCTCGGCAGCGGCGTCCTCGTGAGCCTCTCGCCTCCTGCGGGTGTGCATGTCGATTCCATCCTCGCTCCTCAGTCGGGCATGACCCGTTTGTCCCGCCGCCGCGCTTCGCGTTTCGCTTCCGCCTCTTTGCGCTTCCTCTCCATCATGATCGCGTCCTTGAGCTCCTCTTCTCCGTCATAGAGCGCCCCGTCGATGAACTTGTGGTGGTCCTCGAACTGCCCCGTCCTGTGCCCCCACAGAAGGGCCAGCAGACCCAGCGCGCCCAGAAGCGTCGAAATGCCGAGCATCATGGCGAGGATGCCCGAACTCAACGGCTCTCCTTCTCGTAGTCGACGACGCGGCTCTCGTATGTCGCCTCTTTCAGAAAGGCGACCACCTCCTGGTGGGCGGGGTGGATACGGTAGGCTTCGAGCCCGGCTCGATCGTCGAACGTGGAGGTGAGCACCAGGTCCATCGACCGCTCGGAGTGGAGAAAGTCGACTCCGACCTCCATCGAGCGCAACTCCCCGATCCGCTCCACGAGCCCTTCGAGCATCTCTTTGGCGCGTCGGAGATTCTCCTCCCTCTTCGCCTCCTTGAAACGGAACATCACGATATGCACGACCATCTTCTACCTCGCCTCAGTGGTCGTGGGTGGCGGCGTACTCGGGTGTGCAGAAGATGCCGCAGTGGCACTTCCCCTCTTCGGGGATCTCCTTCTCGATCGCCGGCTTGCACGGACAGATCCTATCGTCTGCGCTCCTGTGATTGCCGTTTTCGTCCTCGATCACCATGAAGCAGGGGCACCAACGCTTCCCATACAGGAGCTTGTTGCGCGCCAACCCCATCGTCACCCCTTCGTTGACCTCTTCGTTGGGGTTGTAGACCCAGCCAAACTGCTTGCACACCTTGTCGGTGAACTTTTTCGTCTTCTCCAGCTCCGCCAGGAACTCGTCCGAACTCATATCGACATACTGCATCTTTCACCTTTTCATGTTCGTTTCGGATAATGCTAGCACGCCCGCTCTACACATCTTCTTAATTTTTCTCTTTAAAGGCCGACTTGATGCGCATCGAGTTGCCTACGACCAGCAGCGAGCTGAGACTCATGGAGAGGGCCGCCACCAGCGGAATGACGTAGCCGGCCACCGCCAGGGGGATCGTGATCGTGTTGTAGAGGATCGAGAGCGCGAGGTTCTGTTTGACGAACCGGAAGGTACGGCGGCTGATCAGGAAAGCCTCTTTCAGCGAGGTGATCCTGTCGTCCAGCAGCACCACGTCGCTCACCTCCAGCGCCACGTCCGAACCGCTTCCCATCGCGATGGCGATATCGCTGCGGCTGAGGGCGAGCGTATCGTTGATACCGTCTCCGGCCATCACCACCCGGTGCCCCTCGGCACGATAGATATCGATCCGTTTCGCCTTCTCCTCGGGCAGGAGTCCCGCCTCGAACCGGGAGATTCCCACCTCCCGGGCCACCCTGGCCGCCGCCTTTTCGTTGTCTCCGGTCAGCATGACCACCCCGATACCCAGAGCCCTGATCTGCGCGATCGCCTCCTTGGCCCCCTTTTTGGGAAGATCCCGCAGCTCGAAACGGGCCACCACCCGATCGTCGACGGCGAAGTAGAAGAGTGTGTAGTCGCTCTCTTCGTCCACCTCGAAGCCGAACGCCCGCATCATCTTGGCGTTGCCTCCCCGAAGCGTCCGCTCCCCGAAACGCCCCTCGATCCCTCTGGCCTGGATCTGCCGCACCCCCTCCAGGGGGAGTTCCCGCAGATCGTCGAAGTGCTCTTGAAGGTAGCGTTCGACGCCGCGGCCGACAGGGTGGATGGAGCATCGCAGCAGCGAATAGAGGAGCGAAGGGTCGTAGGGAGCGTAGGCTTCGTAGGCGACGACATGGGGGTTTCCTTCGGTGACGGTCCCGGTCTTGTCGAGCACCAGCAGATCGCACTTGGCCATCGTCTCGATGAAGGAGGCCTCTTTGAAGAGCACCCCCCGCCGCGCCGCCAGGTTGATGCCGATCAGCGTCGCGACCGGCGTGGCGAGTCCGAGGGCACAGGGACAGGCGATGACGATGACCGAAATCGCCACAACCAGCGCCCGCTCGAAGCCGCCCTCCATCCAGTACCATCCGACGAAGGTGAGCAGCGCGATCGTGAGGATCGTCGTCGAGAAGTAGCCGGAGATCTCGTTGGCGAGCCGTTCGATCTTCGGCTTCTTGGTCATCGACTCCTCCAGCAGCCCCACAAGTGTCGCCAGCGTCGATGTGGCGTAATCTTTCGTCGCCTCGTAGCGGACCACGCCGTCGATCGCCACGCTTCCGCTGACGATCGCGTCGCCGGGGCGCTTGTAGATCGGTTCGCTCTCGCCGGTGAGCGAACTCTCATCGAAGCTCCCCTCCCCGCTCACGACGACCCCGTCGATCGCCGCCTTCTCCCCGGGCCGGAGTTCGAGAATATCCCCGGGCTTCACCTCCTCCACCGGTATCGGCCTCTTTTCGTCGCCGACGATCAGCGTCACCTCGGTGGGCAGGGCGTTGGAGAGGGCATCCATCGTATCGGCGGCCCTCTTCTTGCTGAGCACCTCCAGATATTTTCCCGTCAGAACGAAGGTGACGATCATCGTCACCGAGTCGAAGTAGACCTCCCCGTGGCCCGTCACCATCGCCCAGATCGAGTAGAGGTAGGCGAGGGTCGAACCGGTGGCCACCAGGGTGTCCATGTTGACGAAGCGGTTTTTGAAGCCGTACCAGGCTCCCCGGAAGAAGATCCAGCCGCTGTAGAAGAGTGTCGGTGTCGCCAGGACCCATTCGGCGATGCTGAGGACCATCTTCACATCCTCGCGCATCCCGGTGAACATCCCCGTATACTTCGCCACGGCGATCCACATGATATTCATCGTCGCGAAGATCGCCACCAGCAGCCTTCCGTAGTAGTCGCGCCGCGCCCGGTTGGCCCGCTCCTCCTGGAGCCTCGGATCGTAGGGGTAGGCGTTGTATCCGATGGAGCGGATCTTCTCCACGATCTTCGAGAGGGCGATACGCTCGGGGTCCCAGACGATTCTGGCCTTGTTGGTGGTGTAGTTGATCGTCGCTTCGATCACCCCGTCGGTCTGGTGGAGCACCTTTTCGTTCAGCCACACGCAGGCGCTGCAGTGGATCCCCTCCACGATCATATAGATCTCGAACAGTCCGTCCGGACGTTCGACGACATACCTCCTGCGAAACCCTTCCAGATCGAACTTGCCCAAATCGTCATCCCGCTCCTTTGGGGGTTCGAGGCGGTTCTTTCCCAGTTTGTCGTAGAAGGTGTCGAGCCCCTCTTCGCGCAGCAGGTGGTAGATCCCCTGACACCCCTTGCAGCAGAAATGGCGGATCTTCTCGCCATCCCTCTCGACGATCATCACCGAATCGTCGAACTCCAGATGGCAGTGGGTACAGGGAACTTTCGCCACGCGGGACCTTCCGTATCGTTTTTTGGCACAATTATAGCCAAAAGAGCCGCCGCACGGCAGAGCGCCCGCATGCAGGTTGACAAAAAAATCGTAAAATTGCTACAATAGCCCCAACCGAAAAACCTAAAACACCAGGGATACTGCTCGAAAAACGGACACCCCTGACTCTACCGAATTACGATTGACACTGCCGGACATTCTGCAAATTCCAAGTTCACTAAAGAAGGAACCATGAGCGAAACCTCCACCACCCGTAACAACAACAATGGCAAATCGAGAACCCATATCCCCGTCGAGGGGTACAAGATCGAAGATCTGAGACAAAAAAGCCTCGAAGAGCTGGTCGCCATCGCCAAGGAGCTCGGCGTCGAAAATCCCAACGAGCTCAAGCGGCAGGATCTGATGTTCGAGATCCTCAAGTCGCAGGTGAGCAAGGGGGGCTACATCCTCTTCACCGGTATCCTGGAGATCACCAACGAAGGGTACGGCTTTTTGCGGGCGATGGACGCCAACTTCTCCAACTCGAGCAACGACGCCTACGTCTCCAGCACCCAGATCCGGAAGTTCGCCCTGCGAAACGGAGACGTCGTCACCGGGCAGGTCCGCCCGCCGAAGGAGCAGGAGCGATACTACGCGCTGCTGAAGATCGAAGCGATCAACTACATGCCGGTGGCGGAGAGCAAGAATCGGCCGCTTTTTGACAACCTCACACCCCTCTACCCCCAGGAGAAGCTCAAACTCGAATACAACCCGACCAAGCTGACCGGCCGTGTCCTCGACCTCTTCACCCCCATCGGCAAAGGGCAGCGCGGTCTCATCGTCGCCCCGCCCCGGTCGGGCAAGACGGAGCTGATGAAGGAGCTCGCCCACGGCATCACCCACAACCACCCCGAGGTGGAGCTGATCGTCCTGCTGGTCGACGAACGCCCCGAAGAGGTGACCGACATGGAGAGGAGTGTCCGCGGTGAAGTCTACAGCTCCACCTTCGACCTGCCGGCACAGAACCACGTCCGGGTCGCGGAACTGGTGATCGAAAAGGCGAAACGCCGTGTCGAGATGGGCAAGGACGTCGTGATCCTGCTCGACTCGATCACCCGCCTCGCCCGCGCCTACAACACCGTCACCCCCTCCAGCGGAAAGGTCCTCTCGGGCGGTGTCGACGCCAACGCCCTGCACAAACCCAAACGCTTCTTCGGAGCCGCCAGAAATATCGAAAACGGCGGCAGCCTCACGATCATCGCCACGGCGCTGGTCGATACCGGAAGCCGGATGGACGAGGTGATCTTCGAGGAGTTCAAAGGGACCGGCAACAGCGAGATCGTACTCAGCCGCAATATCGCCGATCGGCGCATCTACCCCGCCATCGACATCATCAAGTCGGGCACGAGAAAAGAGGAGCTGCTCACCGATCCCAACACCCTTCCCAAGATCTGGGCCCTGCGCAACGCGATGCACCAGATGGACGAGGTGGAGGCGCTCAAGTTCCTCTATTCGAAGATGCTCAAGACGAAAAACAACGAGGAGTTCCTCAGCATCATGAACGAGGGGGCGTAGTGCGCAACGGGCGCTTCGCGGAGAGACGGGGATGGACGGCTCAAAACCTGCCGTGAGGGTGGGTGTCTTCGACAGCGGTGCCGGCGGCCTCACCGTCGTCAAGTCCCTGATGGAGCACCGCCTTTTCGAAGAGATCGTCTACTTCGGCGACACCGCCCGCGTCCCCTACGGGCCGAAAGATCCGGCGACGATCACCCGCTACGCCCTGGAGGCGCTGGAGTTTTTCCGAAACTTCGAGATCGATATGATGATCACCGCCTGCAACAGCGTCAGCGCCCACGCCCTTCCCCAGTTGCGCACCCGGGCGGAGTTTCCGGTCCACGGGGTGATCGAGCCGGGCATACTGGCGCTGAAAAAGGCCGATCTGCCTCTCACCAGCCGTATCCTGATTCTCGGGACCCGCGCCACGGTCGGCAGCGGCCGCTACCAGCAGGGGATCGAAGCGCTCGGTTTCCGAAACATCGAGGCGATCGCCACGCCCCTTTTCGTCCCGATCGTCGAAGAGGGGATCTTCTCCGGAGCGCTGCTGCAGAGCGCGCTCGAGCACTACTTCGGAGGGGTGGAGGCTCCCGATGCGATCATTCTCGGGTGTACCCACTTCCCCCTGATCGCCGAGGCGATCGGAAACCACTTCCCGAACCGTCCGCTCCTGATCCACTCCGGAGAGGCGATCGCCGAACATCTCCAACGGTGCGGCCATACCCCCAAAAGGCGGGATTCGACGAAGCTTTCGATCTTCGCTTCGGAGAATCCCGAAGGGCTCAAGAGGATCGCGCAAACGTGGCTTTAAGCCATGGTGAGATACACTGTCTGAGAATGAAAAGCGGACGGCGTACGAGCGTCCGGAGCTGCGGCGGGAGGCGGATCGCCACACCCGGGTGCTCCGGGCCAACACCGTTCCGTCCGCCGTTCAAATATCGACAAAGAGGTTGACGTGTCACAGGCTCTCGCACTCAAATACCGTCCCAAACGCTTCGAAGATCTCATCGGTCAGGACGCCATCTCCCAGACGCTGGCGATGGCACTGGATCAGAACCGGCTGGGCCACGCCTATCTCTTTTCGGGTCTGAGAGGGAGCGGAAAGACCTCCACCGCCCGGATCTTCTCCAAAGCCCTCCTGTGCGAAGAGGGACCCACCTCCAAGCCGTGCGACCGATGCGAACAGTGTACGATGGCCAACGAGGGGCGCCATATCGACATCATCGAGATGGATGCAGCCTCGAGCCGAAAGATCGACGATATCCGCGACCTGATCGAACACACCAAGTACAAACCCTCCACGGGACGCTACAAGGTCTTCATCATCGACGAGGTCCACATGCTCACCAAAGAGGCCTTCAACGCCCTGCTCAAGACCCTCGAAGAGCCTCCCGAGTTCGTCAAGTTCGTTCTCGCCACGACCGACCCTCTCAAACTTCCCGCGACAATTCTGAGCCGGACCCAGCACTTCCGCTTCAAAAAGATCGCCCGGCCGCTCATCGTCAAACATCTCGAACATATTCTCAATACCGAAAAGATCGCTTTCGAGCCCGAAGCGCTCGAGATTCTCGCAAGGAGCGGAAGCGGTTCGCTGCGCGATACGCTCACGCTGCTCGACCAGGCGATCGTCTACTCCAAAAGCCATGTCGATGTGGCGACGGTCACCCAGATGCTTGGGATCATCGACCCCGATTTCCTCGAGACGCTCTTCGGGGCGGTTCTCAAAAAGGACGAGGCGGCGATCCGCGCCCACCTCAAAGAGCTCGAAAACTACGAAGCGGAGATGGTCGTCGACGAGATGAGCCTCTTTCTCAAAGAGAAGCTGCTTTCGGCCGATCAGAGGTTCTCGCCGATGCTCCTGGAGCGCTTCTACCGGATTCTGGCCGAGAGCAAACCGCTGCTGGCCCTGGGAACCGACGGCGACTTCATCCTCTCCCTGACCCTCTTCAAGATGGTCGAAGCGCTCAATATCAAGCAGATCGACGAGATGATCGAAGCGCTCGAGAGCGAGCTCGGAAGCGTCGCCGCGCGCCCGGCGGCCGCACCGTCCGCACCGTCGAAAGCGTCGATGCCGGCCGAGACGGCGGGCGGCGTGGCACCCCCCTCCGAAAGGGGGGCGGAGACTCCATCCCGTCCCACCGCCGCTTCCGCGGAGGAGAAGAGCTACAGACCCGACAGTGCGATCCGCTTCAGGAAACTGATCGAAAGGCTCTACGACCGCAATGCCGACCTCGGCCGCGCGTTCGAAGAGAGTATCGAATTCGTCGATTTCGACGGAAAGGTCCTCTCCTGGGCCAGCCATGCGGAGGGGAGGAACAGAGAGCTTCTGAAGACCCATTTCGGGATCGTCCGCCACTTCGTTCAGGAGATCTTCGGTTTCGATACCAGGATCTCCCTGGTCAAATCGGAGCAACCGCCCCCAAAGCGTGAGGCTCCCGAAGCGGGGCCCGAAACGGGCGCCGCCGGGAGCGAAGAGGACGCCAACGCCCGGACGCATACCGCTTCGATGCTCGAGGATATCGAGTGCAACAGTGCAGGATGCGTCGCCGGGAACTGCAGCGAAGAGGCTCCATCGAAAGAGATCGACGCCAAAGAGATCCAGAACGATCCGATGGTCAAAAAGGCGGTCGAACTCTTCGGCGCCAGAAAGATCATCGTCCGCTCCAAAGTATGAGGCGACTCCTTCTCCCGGCGCTCCTGCTTCTTTGGTTCGGCGGTTGCGCTCTTAAAGAGAGCCCGGAACCCGATCTTTCGGAACGGATCTCCCCTTTTCTTTCGCAACTTCCCCCTCCGCAGGAGGCTTCCGAAGTCTCCCGTCGATATACCGGCTTCCTGGGCCGCCGCTACGCCCCCTGGAGCATGCGGGAACTCAACGCGACGCGAAAGGAGGCGACCTGGGCAATAGGCCACTATGCGGCCAAACCGCTCTTCGCCGAAAACCGTCGTCCTCTTCCGAAAGAGCGCTTCGAGGCGTGGGTCCGCAACGCCGACTACGGCGCCTTCAACACCCTGCGGCGCCACGCCGTGACGCTCCACCCCACATCGTTGCGCCTCTTTCCGACGATGCGGCCCATCTTCTACGACCCTTCCCTGCCGGGTGAGGGGTACCCCTTCGACTACAACCAAAACAGCGCCGTCAAACCCTTCACCCCGCTGATCGTCTCCCATCTCAGCCGTGACGGCGCGTGGGCCTTCGTACAGACCCCTTTCGCCCTGGGCTGGCTTCCCGTACGCGATATCGGTTATGTGAGCGAAGCGCAGATCGGGCGGATCGTGAAGATGGCGAATCTGGTGGTCCTGAAGGAGGGAGCCCCTCTCTACGACGGTTCGCAGCGATTTCTCTTCTACGCCAAAATGGGGACGGTTCTGCCGCTGGTGGGCGAAGAGGATGGCTTCTTTCGGATCCTCGTCCCCCTGAAGGAGGGAGAGGGGGTACGGCTTGAGGAGACACTCTTCCCCCGCGGCTGGGGAGAGCGGATGCCCCTGGCGATGGATGCGGCCAATGTCGGGCGGATCGCCCATACGCTGCTGGGCGAGCCCTACGGGTGGGGCGGTATGGTCGGAAACCGCGACTGCTCCGCCATGACGCGCGACTTCTTCGCACCCTTCGGGGTCTGGCTTCCCAGAAACTCCGCCCGGCAGGCGAAGGTGGGCCGCGTCATCGCCCTCGCCGGTCTCGATGCCGCCGCCAAGGAGCGCAGAATCGTCGAAGAGGGGATCCCCTTTCGGACACTCGTTCACCTCAGGGGCCATATCATGCTCTATATCGGCTCCCGAAACGGGCGGGCCTACGTCATGCACAACCTCTGGGGGATCCGCACCCGCAACGGAGGGCGTTACATCGTCGGGCGCGCCGTCGTCACCCCTCTTGGGCTCGGAGAACGGCTTCCGGAAGCGGCGAGAGAGTCGCTGCCGATCGAACGGATCGACTCGATGAACATCCTTCTTCCTCCCGGTGCCACGCCTTGACGCTAGGGGATCTCCAGCGCGGAGATTTCGACCCCCTTGCCCCTTTTGTACCGTTTACAATACTCGACGATCATTCCGTGAAAGAGGGCGTAGATCTGCGCTCTGGGAATCTCCGGGAAGAGCCTTCGCACTCTGATGTCGTTTCCCTTGAGCCCTTCGACGAGCCACGCCTGGATGGCGCGATACTCCTCGAACTCGTATCCGAATGCCCGCAGAAGCGCCGCCGTATAGGCGTCGACAACCATCGCTTCCCGGTAGCAGGCGTAGTTGAGAATGGCATCGGCCGTCTCTTCGCCGATCCCCTTCTTCCCCAGAAGCCACCGGCGGTCCACCTCGATCTGAAACGTCCCGAAATCCCCGAACTTGTCGCCGATCGCCTGGTTGAGCAGCTTCAGGCGTTTGGCCTTGGTGTTGTAGAATCCCGCCGGCTTGATCGCCTCTTTGAGCACCTCTTCGTCCAGCTTCGCCAACCCTTCGATGCCCAACGCCTCCAAAGAGCGCAGATTCTCCAGCGCCGCCTCCACCTTCTGCCACCGGGTGTTCTGTGTCAGCACCGCGCCGATGACGACTTCGTAGGTTCCGCTGTGGGGCCACCACCAGGGGTCCCTTTCCTGTATGGGCAGCCCGAGGCGGTGCAATGCGGACAAAAGCTCGTAACTGTTGGTCATACGGTATCCTGCCATTTTATGCTATGATTTTTCCGCAAGAAGAGCCTTCGTTTGGTAAACGGGGTGGCAAGCCTATTCACTCCTCTATCCTCGCCTCGAAAATCCTCTCACACATCCCATCGTCGTAGCAACGCACCTTGTAGGCTTCCTCCGCCCGTCCATTTTCCAGCGTCACGACGACCATCTGCAAAATCGCTCTGCATCTGTCGGGTACCTCGAAGCGGCCCGGCAATCCCGTCAAAAAACGCTCGATCGGCACCTTCGCATCCATGCCGATCACATTGTCCCGGCACCCGGTGAGCCCCACGTCGGTCACGTAGGCGCACCCCTTGTCGATCACCAGGTCGTCGGTCCCCACATGGGTATGGGTTCCGAAGATCGCAGAGACCCTCTCGCGCAGCATCATCAGCAGCGCCCGCTTCTCGCTGGTGGCTTCGGCGTGTATGTCGATCAGAACGTTTCGCACCCCTTCGGCCTCCAGCCGTTCAACGATACGGTTGGCGGCGATGAAGGGATTGTCGGCCATCGGCATCGCGAAGTGACCCATCAGGTTGACCACCGCCAGCCGCTCCCCGGCCACCTCCCGGATCGCCACCCCCCGGCCGGGGACCCCTTCGGGATAGTTGGCCGGACGCAGAAGAGGCATCGATACGAGAAGCTCTTCGATCCCCTTCTTGTCCCAGGTATGGTTGCCGCCGGTCATCACGTCGATGCCCGCCCGGAAGAGCTCGCGGGCACTCTTTTCGGTCACCCCGAAGCCGTGGCTGGCGTTTTCGTAGTTGGCGACGACGAAATCGAGACCGTGCTCCTTTTTCAGTTCCGGCAGAAACTGCCGAACCATCCGGCGCCCCGGGCGCCCCACGATATCCCCGATAAAGCCGAGCTTCACACATTCCCCCTTCCAGGGAGGCGCTTCGCGCCCTCCCACCTTCCTCTCTCGCTATCGATCATCGGCCAACTTTTTCGGATACTCGAAAAAGAGCGTATGCCCCTTCATCCGGCACGCCTCGTCCCAGCTTTTGGCGTCGAAGGCGATCCCCACCACGCCGGCCGTGGGGATGTTGTCGATGGCCACGTCGCCCAGCATGTTGGCCAGCATCGTGAAACCGGGGTTGTGGCCCACCAGCATCACCCGTTTGGCATCCTCGGGCAGGGAGCAGACCAGGTACAGAAGCGTCTGGGGCGAGGCTTCGTAGACGCTCTCGTTCCAGCGGATCCTGCCGGGGTCGTATCCCAGTTTTTCGGCGACGATTCCGGCCGTCTTTTTGGCCCGCTTCGCCGGGGAGGCGACGATCAGGTCGGGCTCGATCCCCATTTCGGCCAGGTGCTCGCCCATCCGGGGCGCATCCCGCCTGCCCCGCTCGTTGAGGGGTCGGTCGAAGTCGGAAAGCGCCGGGTCGTCCCAGCTCGATTTGGCGTGCCGAAGAAGAAAGAGCTCTCTCATGAACGGACGCCTAAAGCCCCAGAAGGGTCTGCATGGCGTTGACCTTTCCGAAGCCGCACAGATCGCTGTGGCCGGTCGCGTCGTAGCTGCACTGCGCCGGATCGATCTTGTCGGCGTTCGCCATGAGCGCCTGCATCACCTCCGTTCTGGTGAGGTTTCCGTCGGCCTCCAGCAGTTGGGCGACGACACCGGTGACGATGGGTGCGGCGGCGGAGGTACCGCCGAAAGCCAACTGTGAATTATAGAGAAGATAGTTCCCCGGATCATCCCCCGCGCTTCCGCTCCGATCGAGGGTCGTCAACCCGAGATACTCCCCGCCCGGCGCCACCAGGTCGAGTTCCGGGCCGTAGTTGCTGTAGGCGGTCCTCTGGTTGTAGATATTGGTCGCTCCCACCGCAAGAACCTCGGGAATGGACGACTCGTCGTTTCCGATCGGATCGCCGATACCGTCGTCTCCGCCGTTTCCGGAGGCAAAGACGATGACCGTTCCCTTGCCGTCACGACCGTTGAGGGCCACATCCTCGATCGCCGCTCTGACGGTGTCGCTGACGTTCCCGCTTCCCCAACTGCAGTTGATCACGTCCACCCCCCACGCCCTGGCCCGCTCGAAGGCGTCGACGATCATCGAGTCGGGTATGGCCGTATCGAAGGGGAGGCGGATGAAGTAGACCTGCGCACCGGGCGCGATCCCGCTGATTCCAAGAGTATTGCTGCCGGCGGCGACGATGCCGGTCACTTCGGTCCCGTGGTTATCGTAGATCGTCCGGGGCGAGACGTCGCTGGTGCCGCTCTGCGTATCGTAGGTCTGTACGATCGCCCCCCGCAGATCCTCGTGCCAGACATCGAGGGCGTCGTCGATGATGGCCACCTTGACACCCCTGCCGGCGTACTGGTTGGTCGGCCAGGGGTGGATATGGGCATCGGGGTCGATACCGTATCGGCTGTAGAAGGCGTCATCTCTTTCGAAATACCACTGCTGGTAGTAGAGCGGGTTGTCACTGTAGGGGGCGACGTTTCGCTGAAGCGTGACGAGGTCTCCGCTACTTCCCCCTCCACACCCGACGAGAAAGAGAAGAGAGACTCCAGCCAGCAGAAGCTTCAATCCTCTCATCGCAGACTCCTTTTTCGGATAAGATCGGGCTGCGCGAAGGCCACACCACTCTCCCGGCTCAATGCGTTGGCCGCCTCCATCGCCGCTTCGGGCGAAGCGGCTTCGAGCAGATACATCGGGCCGAAGCTGTACTTTTTCACCACCGTCAGGCCGTAGCGGTCGAGATACTCGTCGAGATTTTTCGTCTCTTTGAACTTGACGACAAGGCGCTTCCCGATGGCGATCTCCCGGCCGTCGGCTTCCTTGAAACGCAGGAGCGTCGAACCGTCGGCAGATCGGCTCTGTACCCCCTCCTGCAGGATCGGTACGAGGTCGATCTTCTTGCCCCCGTTGATGTAGTAGTACTCGCCGCCCCACGACGTCTGTGCATAAAGCAGGATCGCGAACAGAAGGTATCGCATCGGTTCTCCTTGAAGAAAATCTAGGGTAATATCGTCCAAAAAACTACTTTCTCAACGCCTCCAACACCGTGGCGAGCAGGTCGTCGTCGTCCCGGCTGCGGGCTTTGAGGTACGCTTTTTCCCCGTCATTATACTGTAAGGTGATATTCTCGTTGTAGTTGCCGATACGTTCGATCCCCTTTTTGCGTGCCAGCACCTTGATCGTGACCAGGTCGAGAAACTGCCGGGTGGGCAGGTCGGGGCGGCCGAAGCGGTCTTCGATCTCCGCTTCGATCTCCACCACGTCGTGGGGCTCCCTGCAGGCGCTGAGCCTTCGGTAGAGCTCCAGCCGCACCCGGTCGTGGGGCACCAGCGCGTCGGAGATGTAGGCGGTGACGGAGAGTTTGACCTCCACGCTCTTCTTGGCGGGTGTCCCTTCGCTGGTGAGGGTCCGGATGGCGTCTTCGAGCATCCTGAGGTAAAGAGCGTACCCGATCTGTTTGATGTGGCCGCTCTGGCTCTCGCCGATCAGGTTGCCCCCGCCGCGGATCTCCAGGTCGTGGTAGGCCAGCACCGCGCCGCTTCCGAGGAAAGAGTTGGACTCCAGGGCGATGAGGCGCCGTTTGGCCTGCTCGCTCAACGCCTCTTTGTTCCCGACCAGGAAGTAGCAGTAGCCCTCCACCTTTCCCCGCCCCACCCTGCCGCGCAGCTGGTGCAGGTCGGCCATGCCGAAGCGGTCGGCACCGTCGACGATCATCGTGTTGACTTTCGGAAGATGGATTCCCGATTCGATGATCGAGGTGGAGAGAAGAAGATCGTACGCCCCCTCTTCGAAGCGGAGCATCTCCTTTTCGGTCCGTGTCGCCGCGACCCTGGAGTGGAGAACCAAAATCCGAAGATCCGGAAGAATCGAGAGGAGCTCACTCTTCTTGCTCTCGATTCCTGCAATGGAGTTGTAGACGTAAAAGAGCTGCCCGCCCCGCCGCAGTTCGCGCATCACCGCCTCTTTGACCACCGTCTCGTCGAAACTCTTGACGAAGGTACGGACCCCTTTGCGCTCCGTCGGCGGCGTCCGGAGTTCGCTGTAGCCCTTGATCTTCGAAAGCGCCATGTTGAGGCTTCGGGGAATCGGCGTCGCACTCATCGAGAGCACGTGCACATCCATGCTGAGCCGCTTGAGGGCCTCTTTCTGCTTCACGCCGAACTTGTGCTCCTCGTCGATGACCACCAGCCCAAGCCGCTCGAACTTCGCCCCCAGCAGGGCGTGGGTGCCGATCACCAGATCCAGCTCGCCCTTTTCGAGTTTCGCGAGGATCTCTCTCTTTTTCGCGGCCGTGGTGAAGCGGTCGAGCTTTTCGATCCGCACCCCGAAGGGCTCCAGCCTCTCCCTGACACTCTTGAAGTGCTGGGCGCTCAGCAGCGTGGTGGGGACCACGAAGGCGCACTGGTAGCCGCTTTTGACCACCGCAAGGATGGCGTTCATCGCCACTTCGGTCTTTCCGAATCCCACATCTCCGGAGAGGAGACGGTCCATCACGCGGCCACTGGAGAGGTCGGCGAAGATCTCCTCCACCGCCCCCACCTGGTCGGGCGTATACTCGAATCCGGCCGCCTCCCGGAACGATGCGAGCTCCGGAATGTCGGTACGGATCACCGCACCCTCGATCAACATCCGCTTCGCCGACATGTTCACGATCTCGCCGGCGATCGCGAAGAGGCGCTCCCTGACCTTCGCTTTGAGCTTTCCGAATCCCCCCTTTCCCAGACGGTCGAGTACCGGGAGCGTCCCTCCTTCGGCGATGTAGCGGTCGATCGTGTCGAGATTCTCGACCGGCAGGAGCAGCGTATCGTCGTTCTGATAGGCGATATGGACGAAGTCGCGCACGGCCCCGAGTACCTGGTGGGGCTCGATCCCCTTGAAGATGCCGACACCGTAGTTTTCGTGGACGACATAGTCGCCGGGTTTCAGATCGTCCAGAAGAATCGTCGGCCGTTTGGCGGCACGCTTTTTGAACGGCTTGTTGAGCGAGACGATGATCCTCTCCGGCGTCAGCAGGTGGACGATCCCCTCATCCCTGACGATCGTCGCCTTCGCGATATTTCGAATCGGGCTGCGCCGCACCAGTGCCTCGCTCGCCGCGACGATCACCAGCTCGCGGTCGGGATGGCTTTCGCACAGCAGATCGACGTTGACCGGCTCGATCGGGCGGACGCGCTCGGTCGGGGGGACGACCGGAATCTCGAAACGCTCTTTCGCGAGTGCACGGGGAGCCTCCTCGTACGCGAAGGAGATCTCCCCGGAGAGATCCTCGAGCAGAACCGCCTCTCTTCCTGCCATCAGGTCGTGCGCCAAATCGTCGAGGTACCAGAGTCCGAGCGAAGCTGCGTCCTTGACGAAGACGTCGCTCTCACTCCGCTCGATACGCCGCTGCAACCCTTCGAACGCCTCCTTGTCGAGGGAAAAAAGTGCCGGCTCCACGACGACCCTTTCGATCTCCTCCTCCCGGTTCGACTTCTGGCTCTCCACCTCGAAGGTGCGGATGCTCTCGATTTCGGTATCGAAAAGGGAGATTCTCCAGGGCTTTTCGCTGCCGGGGGAGAAGATGTCGACGATATCGCCCCGGATCGAAACCTCCCCCTTCGCCTCGACGACGTCGACGAAACTGTACCCCCATGCGTAGAGCCGCTCCTTGAGGTTCGCTGGGTCGATATCCTCCCCGAAAGAGAGAGAGAAGCTCTCCGTCAACTCCGGCTTGGGCAGCGGGTAGAGGAGCGTACGAAACGGCGCGGCCAGGAGCGTGGTCTTGGGCGCCCTGTAGTAGCGGCCGAGTGCATCGGTGAGAGCGAAAAGCTCCTCGCGCCAACTGCGGAGATCCTCGCCGAACGAGGCCCTGAAATCGGGCAGCACGACGCACTCGAGATCGTGGAGCTTCGCCACCGTCGCGACGCTGCGCGCCTCCTTCTCGTTTTCGCAGACGACGATCTGCGGCCTCTCCCCCCTCTGCAGATAGTCGTAGAGGGCCGCTTCACGCATCATCCGGCCGATCCTTCGTGATGCGTCTGGCCTCGATCTGCCCGTGGCATTTCGCCGAGCCGTAGAGTTCGAGCTCGATGGCCCAGATGTCTCCGTGGACCGTGCCTCCGATATAGACGTCGGCGGCTTCGATATCTCCGTGGACGACACCTTCGGGGGTCACGATGACGTAGCTTTTGGCCCGGACGTCTCCTGCGACCTCTCCGTCGATGTGGACACCCCCTTCGCTGAAGATGGCGCCTTCGATCCGGGTGCCGGGAGCGATGATGGCGGTATCGCCTGCGCCGCCATGTGACTGATGAGTGCGATGAAAGATTCCCATGGTACCTTTTTTACCTTTTTGAATATCGAGCGGTAGCTCTCTTTTTTCCATTTCAGGAACGGATAGGGGTTGAGCGGCCGCGTCAGAAAGCGGATCTCGTAGTGCAGGTGCGGCGCCGTACTCAGACCGCTGTTGCCGCTGATTCCGACCAGATCCCCCTTGATCAGCGTATCGCCGGTGCGGACACTCACCTTTTTCAGGTGGCCGTAGTAGGTCTTGAACCCGAACCCGTGATCGACGATGACGAGATTGCCGTATCCGCTGCGCTTGTGGTAGCCGGCATACTCCACGACGCCGTCGGCGGTGGTCCAGACCGGTTTTCGCTGCTTGGCTCTCAGATCGATCCCGGCATGAAACTCACGACTCCCCCTGATCGGGTGTTTTCTCCACCCGAACGCGCTGGTCACCCCCTGCATCGGAAGAGGTTCGCCGCTCGGTACGATCGCGAAAAGGAGCGAAAGCTGCGCCGCCGAGAGGGTGACGTTGCGAAGCCGCGTGGGGGTGGAAAGATCTTTCCCGGGCTTCTCCCCCACGAAGAGCTCCAGATCGCTCAGCCGGTCACCGAGACGTTCGAGCGCCTCCTGACGCTTCTCGATCTGCCCGTTGAGCGAGGCGATGTTCCACTCCAGCACCTTTTGACGAAGCCTGGCCTCCTCGTAGGCATCCTCCAGCCACGCCAGATAGAGGTAGGCCGACACCCCGCCTGCCAGAAATATCAGAAAGAGCACTCCTGTCACCCACCTGGCAATCTGACCGAGGGTGAACTGCCTGAAGCGGTTCGTATCGGTGATCGTGATCAGAAATGTATGTTTCATATCGATTTGAAAAAGGCTTCCGCCACGAAAAACGAACCGAAAACCAGATACTCCTTATCGTCGCGGACCCCTTCGAACATGGAGGTCTCAAGACCGTACCGTTTCGCCGTGGAGACGACCGTCTCGAGCGCCATCGCGCGCTCGTTTTCGATGGGTATCAGCTCCAGTTTGCAGACATGGGGCGCGAGGATCGCGAGCACCTCTTCGACATCCTTGTCCTCCAGGGCATTGTATACCAGAATCGGGCGCCGCGAGTCAAGCGCTTCGACGACCGCCCGCGCCGCGAGAGGGTTGTGACCCACATCGACGACGACGTTGGGAAGCACCCTCTCGAAGCGTCCTCTCAGACGCACCCTCCCAAGAACCGAAACATCCGGATCCCTCTGCAACATCACGCTCGCCGCGGCAAAAGCGGTGAGACCGTTTTCCCGAAGAAAGGGGGGCCACCCTCTTTTACGACCGATCGCCTCGATCCGCCTCTTGCGCACCGCATCCACGACCGTTTCGGCCTCAATGAGCTCGCTCCCTCTCTCCGCGGCGATCTCTCTTGCCACCTCCAGGCTCCGGCCGTAGGGCTGGGGGGCCACGACCGCCCGTTTCGCGATGGCCCGCAGCTTCGTCGTCGCGATCTCCTCGATCGTCTCGCCCAAAAAGGCCTGGTGATCGAAACCGATCGGGGTCACCACGCTCAACTCCCTCTCCACGACGGATGTGGCGTCGAACTCCCCGCCGAGCCCCGCTTCGAAGACGACGGCGTCGAGCCCTTCGAACGCCACCAGCGCCAGGAGGGTCGTATATTCGAAATAGCTGAGCGCTTCGGCCATCCGCGGCGGCAACCACCGCAACAATCTTCCATGCGCCTCTTCGAGCGCCTCGTTCGCGACATCTTCACCGTCGATCCATATGCGTTCGTTGAACCGGAGGATATGGGGCGAGGTGTAGTGCCCGACGCGAAGCCCCTCCCCCCTGAGCAGCTCCGCGAGCATCCGGCCTGTGCTCCCCTTTCCGTTGGTGCCGATGAGATGGACGATACGGCCGTTTTTCAGGTGCGGCCGGACCGATTCGTAGGCTTCGGGCATCCGCTCGAGATCGATCGTATCGTAATAGAGGGGTTTGGCGGCGAGAAATCGTTCCAGTTCCATCGGTTCAGACGACAATCGTGTTGCGTCCCCCCTCCTTGGCCCGGTAGAGATTCTCGTCCGCCACCTTGAGCATCGTCTCCATGTCGGGATTCGAAAGCCGGTCGGCGACGCCCCCGCTCACCGTCACCGGAATCCGGCGCCCCCGGTAGAGGAACCTGCTCTTCTCCACCACCTCCCGAAGCTTTTCTGCAAACCGGTAGGCCCCCTCACGATCCGTCTTCGGCAGGACGACCAGAAACTCCTCGCCGCCCCAGCGTCCGACGATGTCGAGCTCCCTGCTGTAGCGGCGCAACTGCTTGGCGAAGGAGGCGAGGATCATATCGCCCGCATCGTGGCCGTAGGTGTCGTTGACCGACTTGAAGTGGTCGAGATCGAAAAGGACCACCGAATAGTTGTCGTTGTAGCGCTTGAAAGCCGCCTCCATCTTCGAGAGACTCTCGTCGATGCCACGGCGGTTCGGAAGTTTCGTCAACGTGTCGGTCGCAGACTTCTTCCTCTCCCTGTGGAGGGCCGATTCGAGAATACGCACCTTCTCCTGCAGTTCGCTGATGCGCTCTCTGCTCTTGATCATCTCTTCGCCGAGCGTGCGCGTCTCCTTTTCGAGCGATGCGGCGATCGCCAGCAGCTTCGCATGGATCGCCTCGAACGAATCGGCCTTGAGGTTGACACTCTCGAGCTCCCCCTGGATCGCCCCGAGCACCTCCTTGTTCCCTTCGCCCGAGTCGATGACGTGCGTCAAGGCCAGATTGATGTGGTCGATCACCGAATCGAGCTCCCCGATCTGGGTGATGACCGCCCTCTTGTCGAGCTCGATCCTCTTCTTGATCATATGTTTCAGATCCTGCATCATCGCATCGGAGGTGAGCAACTCCGGGTTGGATCGGATCTGCGAACTGATCGTGGCGAGCTCGTCGTCCATGCCCGACGCGATGGAGGGGGTCAAAGAGGCGATGACGATCTGCGCCACCGCGTCGAACCCTTCCGCAGGACCTCCCGTCGCCTCCCCCTTTTTTCCTCTTTTGAGGCAGCGCACGAGATCGTCGACCATCGCTTCGAGATCGCTTTTGTCGACCCGGCAGTATGGGTCGAGCCTCTTCAAGAAGGCGTCGCTGTACTCCATGACGAAACGGTTCCACCGCTCCCGCATCCGGTCGATCTGCACCTTGTCCGGATGGTCTCCGAGGTTTTTGCGATCCTCCTCCGCCATCCGGGTCGCCTCCCTGTCGTGCAGAAGGGTGATCGCCTGAAGCAGACGCTTTGCCAGCAGGATATAGGATTGCAGGAGATCTCCGTCACCCTTTCCGCCGCTCCGCGAAAGCTCGGACGCGAGGTACTGTACCAGTTGGTCGACGGTGGTGACATGCCGTTTTTTCAGATCCTCCCGAAGCTCTTTCGGCAGCCGCTTGAGGAACTTCTCCACCCGCTGGCAATCCTCGACGATCACATTGGCTCTCCTGGCCTCCCGGCAGAAGAGTTCGCTGTAGAGATCGGGGGTCAGGTTCTGCCCCTTCTCCTTCATTTCCGTCAAAGTCTTCTTGATGATCTCCTGAATCGTCATAGGCTCTCTCCTCGCATCGCCATGCGTGATATGAAGGCATCCAGCGCTTTTTGCGCGCCGAAGCGGATCGCTTCGAACCGCTTGGCGTCGGAAATGACCGCATTGGGTTCGATCGGGAAGTCGTAGAATCCGGAGACACTCTCGCTGCCGCTCTTTTTGGGCGAAACGTACCGTACCTTCAGGTTGACCTTGGCGCGGTAGTAGACGGCATAGCCGTTGGCATCGTACTGGATCGGGGAGAAGGAGACCGAGTTGAAGCGGATCCAGAGGCGTGTGGTCGCCTCCTCCTTCCCGGCGATCTTCGCCCCGAAGCGGCTCACGATCGCTTCGTTCATCGCATCCTTGACCAGTACGGCGTTCTCCGGATCGCGAAGATAGACCTCCACCTCCGTATAGATTCTATCGGTAAACACCTGTTTCGTATAGCTCGTCATCGGCTTGTACCCGCAGCCGGTGAGCGCAAGAAGAGGGTAGACAAGAGCGAGCAGCAGCAAAAGGGTCGATCGGCCGTACCTTTTCATCCGCTTTCTCACTCCCACTCTCTCACCTTTGTATCACTTCACGACGAGGTTGACCAGCCTGTTGGGCACCACGATCTCCTTGACGACGCTCTTTCCCTCCAGCCACTTGGGTACGGCGGCCCTGGCGATTTCGAGAATCTCCTCCTTCGACGCCTCGGGCGGCACCTCGATCTGCGCCCGGGGCTTGCCGTTGATCGAGACGGCCATCGGGATCGCTTCGACCTGGAAAACCTCTTCTCTGACTTCGATCAAGCCAAAATTGTTCCTTTTGAACAGCCTGTCGCTCAATTCCCAGCAGATGTGGGGTACGATCGGCTCGAGCAGATTGAGCACGATCCAGACCCCCTCCTGCCAGACCCGGCCGTCGTGCTGCCTGTCCAGAGCGTTGAGCGCCTCCATGCAGGCGGCGATGAGGGTATTGAAGGTGAAGCGTTCGCCATAGACCTCCTCCCCTTTTTTCAGCGCTTCGTAGACCTTTCTTCTGGCCTCTTTCTCCTCTTTCGACAAGGTGGCGTGATCGATTGGCGCAAGCGCGTCGCAGGGCTCGACCCTCAAAGCCCGCTCGTAGAGGCGACGCAAGAATCGGTGGGCCCCCTCCACGGCACTGTCGTTCCACTCCAGCTCCTGTGTGGGCGGTGCGGCGAAGAGGATAAAAAGCCGCGCCGTGTCGGCGCCGTACTTTTCGACCAGGGCGTCGGGATCGACGACGTTGCCCTTCGATTTGCTCATCTTCGCACCCTCTTTGAGCACCATCCCCTGGGTCAACAGCCGCTCGAAGGGCTCGTCCAGGTTCACATAGCCCAGATCCCTGAGCACCTTGGTGAAGAAGCGGGCGTAGAGCAGATGCAAAATGGCGTGCTCGATGCCGCCGATGTACTGGTCGACCGGCATCCAGTAGTCGGTGTCTTCTCTTCTGAAAGGCACCTCCTCCCAGAAGCGGCGCGGCGTGGTGTAGCGCAGAAAGTACCAGCTCGACTGCACGAAGGTGTCCATCGTGTCGGTCTCACGCTCCGCCTCGCTCCCGCAACGGGGGCAGATACACCTCTTCCATGTGGGGTGGCTCTCGAGCGGGTTGCCCTCTCCCGTGATCTCCACGTCGTCGGGCAGTGTGACGGGGAGGTTTTCCGGTTTTTCGGGCACCAGGCCGCAGCCGGGGCAGTGGATGAACGGAATCGGCGCGCCCCAGTAGCGCTGGCGGCTGATCCCCCAGTTGCGCAGGCGGTAGTTGACCCTGCCCTCTCCCAGCCTCTCTTTCTCCATGTACTCGATGATGGCGCGCCTGGCCTCTTCGCTCGCCATCCCCGTAAAGGGGCCACTGTCGACCAGCACGCCGGGCCCGGTGTAGGGAAGCTCGCCCCCCTCGATGACCCGCTTGATGGGCAGGCCGTACCTGGTGGCGAACTCGAAGTCCCGCTCGTCATGCGCCGGCACCGCCATCACCGCACCGCTGCCGTAGCCAGCCAGGACGAAGTTGGCGGTCCAGACCGGGATCTTCCCGCCGGTGAGGGGGTGGATCACCTCCAGTCCCAGGGGGTAGCCCTCCTTCTCCTGCCTGGCGCGCTCCACTTCGCTCATGTTGGCGATCTCCTCGATGCGCCGGGCCGTCTCTTCGGGCAGAAGCCCTTTTTCGATCAGCCGTTTGACGATGGGGTGCTCGGGGGCCAGGGCGGTGTAGGTGACGCCGTAGATCGTATCGGGCCGGGTCGTGAAGACCTCGAAACCCCCATCGTCTCCCCCCAGCTTTTGGCGGCTCTCGTCGCTGAAGCGGAACGAAAAGGCCAGCCCTTCGGAGCGGCCGATCCAGTTGCGCTGCATCGCCAGAACCTGGGCGGGCCACTTGCCCTCCAGCCTCTCAAGGTCGCGCAGCAGCTCGTCGGCGTAGCGGACGATGTCCAGGTAGTAGCCGGGCATCTCCTTCAGCACGACCGGGTTGTCGCAGCGCCAGCAGCGCCCCTCCTCCACCTGCTCGTTGGCCAGGACCGTGTGGCAGCTCTCGCACCAGTTGACGGTGGTCGATTCGCGGTAGAGGATCCCCTTTTCGTACATCTCGATCAGAAACTGCTGCTCCCAGCGGGTATACTCCGGATCGCTGGTGGCGAACTCCCGCTCTTTGGAGAAGCTCAGCCCCAGCGCCGAGAGCTCACGGCGCATGTAGTCGATGTTTTCGTAGGTCCAGCTCTTGGGATGCAGACCGTGCTTGATGGCGGCGTTTTCGGCGGGCATACCGAAGCTGTCCCAACCGATGGGGTGCAGCACGTTGCAGCCCCTCTTGCGCCAGTAGCGGGCGATGGCGTCTCCGATGGCGTAGTTGCGCACATGCCCCATATGGATCCGGCCGCTTGGGTAGGGAAACATACTCAGAACATACTTTTTTGGCAGACGGGTATCGTCGCTCGGCTCGAAGCTTCTCTCTTCGTCCCAGTGACGCTGCCACTTCGTTTCGATTTCGGAAGGGTTGTACTTCATCGGACTCTCTTTTTGGAATGAAAAATGGAGAGGGAAAGAGAGGGGTGCAAAGGAGCGGTCGACGGAGTCTCTTCTCTTCGGTCCGAGCACATCCCGCCCCGGCGGTTCACCGCCCTGATTCACTCTCCATTTCTCATCGCGGTCGACGGGGCGCACGCCCCATCAAACGGTCCCCTGCTCATACATGGCCCGCAGGCGCGCCTTCTCCTCTTCTCTGCGCTTCTTCTCCGCCAGCTTCTTGCGGTAGTTCTCCACATCGAAGTTCATCGCCATCAGCAGCGGCGAAGCGATGAAGATGGAGCTGTAGGTACCGACGACGATACCGACCAGCAGCGTGAAACTGAAGCCGTGGATGATCTCACCGCCCATCAGAAAGAGGGTCAGCACCACGAAGAAGGTGGTGAGCGATGTGAGGGTGGTCCGTGAAAGGGTCCGGGTCACCGACTCGTCGATGACGTCGGCGAGCCTGGAGCTTCGCACCGAAACCAGCCCCTCGCGGATCCGGTCGAAGACGATGATCGTATCGTTGAGGGAGTACCCGAGGATCGTCAGGAGTGCCGCGAGGATATCGAGGTTCACCTCGATATTGAAGAGCACGATCGCACCCATCGCGATCGAAATGTCGTGAACGAGGGCGACGACCGAGGCGATCGCGAAACGCCACTCGAAACGGAACGAGACGTAGATGAGGATACCGGCGATCGCCAGAAGCAGCGCCGTGATCCCCTTCTCGCGCAGTTCGTTGCCCACTTTCGGACCCACCATGTCGACGCGGCGCACCTCGAATTTCCCCGTGCTTCCAAGAAGCTCTCTCGCTTCGTCGCCGATATCCGTTCCCAGCCGCTTGCTGCTGGTGCGGACCTTGATGACGATCTCGTCGTCGCTGCCGAAGTAGTTGACGGAGGCCCCTTCGAAAATCTCCGAAGAGCGGATCGCCTCGCGCACCTTGTCGATCGGCGCTTTCCCTTCGTATTTGACCTGTACGACGGTACCGCCGGCGAAGTCGATACCCAGGTTGAACCCCTTGGTGAAGATCAGGACGTAGGAGGCCAGGACGGCGAGGATCGAGATCGTGAAAAAGATCTTCGATTTGGCCATCAGGGGGATCGGTTTTTTGTATTTGAACAGTTCCATTTAGATTCCCTCCTTCGTCGGGATACGGTGCCGAAGCCAAGCTCCGACCCCTACGCTGACGCTATGTCCGCTTCGGCAGCGGGCCCGCCGCACTGGTGCGGCCTCCTGGCAGATTCCCTCCTTCGTCGGGATACGGTGCCGAAGCCAAGCTCCGACCCCTACGCTGACGCTATGTCCGCAACGCCCGCCGGCCCGCCGCACCGGTGCGGCCGGGGTGGTGAAACCGCTCATCGTCCACCCCCTTCCGGTTTGATGCCGAACCAGAGGTTG
>Ga0256914_1000734_pt1 | contig 31698 bp, 28 predicted proteins | sample HulkmetaG_FD_191571 | JGI IMG/M metagenome (GOLD analysis project Ga0256914, IMG submission 191571) | Hydrothermal chimney microbial communities from Main Endeavour vent field at the Juan de Fuca Ridge, Pacific Ocean - Hulk | ecosystem: Environmental > Aquatic > Marine > Hydrothermal vents ... | reverse complement strand
TTCCTCTCGAAGAAGGTCGGAGCGGCCTGTATGGCGGGATAGAAGATCATCCCAATCTTGCTCTGCTCAGTGAAGCCGAACACGGCTTTCGCCATCGAGTAGTTTATCTTCTTCGCTATCGGAATGGCCATCTCGTATATCTTGGTGAACTCGCTATCCTGAAAGATAAAGGTCCTATCCGGGTCGAAGCCGACCGCTATGATGTCCAGTATGTTGTCGTAGGCCCATCTTTTCGTGTCGTCAAAGGTGAGCTTCTCCTTGAAGAGGAACTTCTCGTCGTCGGTTATCTGAATGTAGAGGTTCACGCCGAACTTGTCCTGGAGCCACTTGGTCGCGAAGAATGGTATGATGTGGCCTATATGCATCGGCCCGCTCGGGCCCCTCCCCGTGTAGAGGAAGAAGCCCTTTCCAGACTCGTAATCGGCCAGCACCTTGTCGTAGTCCCTGTGGGAGAAGAAGAAGCGCCTCCTGAAGTATATCGGCAGCTCGCTCTTCGTCAGCCTAGCGGTCTTCTCAAGCAACTCGTCCGTCAGGGGACTCGTTCCGAACTCCTCTATCAGCTTTGCATAATCCACCAAACCCTCTACATCCCATGGGGTGACCTTAAACTCATCGTCCATTCAAAACACCTCCATTTCCAGTGGAAACAAAACTCCAATCTAAGCCAAGGTAGAAGAGGCCAACGTTACCAAGGCCAAAAGCAATCACCGGACATGGATTAAAAAATGTGAGAAGAGGATTTAAAGTTTTTGGGTTTGAGAATCATGTTGAGAATCATGTTTGGGTTTCGACTTTTATAGAAACATAGTCAACTATTATTCCCGATCCCATTTGTTTAATGATCACCCTCTTTGGAAGGCCCTTCCCATTAATCAATACTTCATAAACAGGTTGCAAGAGGTTGTGTGGTTCTAAGACCAAGATATCTCCTCTCTTTACAACGTCGTACTTGTCAAGACTGTTCAAAATGGCTGCGAATGGATCGAGAGCGCTGACATCATCAACAGTGGCATTAAATGTGAAAGTTCCATTGGCAGTGAATATTCTCTTAGTGTCGTTTTCGATGATTATCTTTCTGGAGAAACTTTCTGTTTTGATAATCAGACCTGCTTATGTAATCAGGTTTAGTGAAGTTAACGTAGCTTTCAAATGTTTGATTGCCTATAGTAATGTATTCATGAGCCGTGAATGAAGTTATCAAACTCCAACATGGAGTGAACCAACAGATAAGAACTAACAATGAGGATACCTATTATTGAAATAAAAGCCAGTTTTCTCCGTTCATTCCTTTTAATCCCCACCAGACGTGTGTATAAAAGAGCATACACAATCAAACTGATAACATAAGACAAATTAATTCCACCAACAAGGTATGCTTCAAAAAAGAAGCCAATACTAAACAACATATAAAACAGAACTACAGCAATTCGAATAGCACTAAAATTGTTATCAAAGAGGCCGTTTATGAAAACGACATCTTAGCGGGGAAGTAGGAAATTGTGGAAAAGCCCTAAAAAATTAAAGCCGCCCGTTCTCCCTCAGCCACTCACCATACTTAACGAGTGCATATATGGCGTCGATGCCATCTTCAACGGTCTCATAGACAGGAACACCCTTTTCCTCAATCCTCCGGGCCATTCTTTCAGGATAATCTCCTCCCGGAGCGACAAAGACTATCGGCTTCCCATATTCCTGCACCCTCTCCATAACCTCAACTATACCCTCATCCAAAGCAGGACTCTGGAAAAGTGCTATGACTACGAGAACGTCGACGTTTTCATCTTCCAGAGCATAACTCATGGCAAGCTCATATCTCTTTGAGGGGGCATCACCTATGACGTCGATAGGATTCTTATAGCTCATGTGATGAGGAAGCTTTCCTTCTTCCACAGCCTTCACAAATTTCTCGTTGGTTTCATCACTGAGCTGGGCAAGCCTAAGTCCTTTCTCAAGCAAACCATCGCTCATCATGACTCCAGCACCGCCGCCGTTGGTTACTATTGCAACCCGGTCTCCTTTCGCTGGTTTCTGCATTGTTAAAGCCTTTGCATAGTTGAAGAGCTGTCTCATACTTTTAGCCGAGAGAACACCACTCTGCTCAAATGCCGCCTTATAAATAGCATAGCTACCTGCAAGGGAACCAGTATGAGATGCTGCAGCCTTTGCTCCAGCTTCGGTTCTTCCACTTTTAAGAACCACAACAGGCTTGACCAGCGTGGTCTCTTTAGCTCTCTGGAAAAACTTCCTTCCATCTTTCACGCCTTCAAGATAGGCTGTTATAACACCTGTCTTTGGATCATCCTTGAGATACTCCATAAAGTCACTCTCATCCAAATCTGCCATATTCCCAAGACTGATGAATTTGCTCATTCCGATTTCATGTCTCGCAGCCCAGTCAAGAATTGCCGCCCCAAATGCACCGCTTTGACTCATGAAGGCTATTCCTCCAAATTTTGGTCTTGCCTGTCTCTCTGGTGGATTGAAGTTACAGTCGAAGCCGTTCTCAATATTTGTGACACCAAGACAGTTGGGACCAACAACACGAATGCCCCACTTCTTAGCTCTCCTAACGAGCTCCTCCTCAAGGTCAGCCCTTCCAGCCTCTTTAAAGCCAGCGCTTATGACCACAGCAGTTTTAACACCCTTCTGTCCGCATTCATCAATGACATCGGGAACAAACTTTGCTGGCACAGCTATGACGGCCACATCAACCTCATCGGGAATCTCCTTGATGCTCCTGTAAACAGGAAACTTTCTTCCATTGATCTCGATCTCACCGCCTTTGACATTTACGGCGTAGACCTTTCCGCCGAAGTTGAGAGTTATCGAGCGCATTATTGAGTTCCCTATCTTTCCGGGAATGTTTGACGCCCCGATGACAGCAACACTCCTTGGATAGAATAAAAAGTCAAGATTCATCCTCCCACCCCAAAGCCGCTTGAACTTTTACATTTATAAAACTTTCCAACTTGGATAAATTATCCATAGGGGAAAAGGTTATATTGTAGAACGCTCAAATTCCAATTAGAACGTTAAAATAGGTGAGCAGAATGACAAAGAAAGTTAAAGTCGTTGCAGACCCGGAGGTAATAAAACTTATGCTCGAAGATACAAGAAGGAAAATTCTCCAGCTACTTAGGAATAAAGAGATGACAATTTCTCAGCTTTCAGAAATACTTGGAAAGACACCACAGACGATATACCACCACATTGAAAAGCTTAAGGAGGCTGGCCTTGTTGAGGTCAAAAGGACAGAGATGAAGGGGAACCTCGTCGAGAAGTACTACGGAAGGACTGCCGATGCGTTCTATATCAACTTATACTTAGGTGATGAAGAGCTCCGTTGCTTTGCCCGTTCGAGATTAAAGACAAAACTTGAGATATTCAAGGCATTGGGGTACAGATTTGATGATGAGAAGCTGCTTGACATCATGGACAACCTCTTGGAGAAAGAACATGAATACAAAACAGAAATATCAAATGAAATTGAAAGTAACGAAGAGAAACTGAAGGATTTCTCCAACGAAGATATAATACACGCTATAGAATGGCTCTCAATGGCCAAGATTGGCCAAGACCAAGAAGCCATAAAACTCCTCAAGAAGCTGGGAGAAATCCTTAAGAAGTAAGAAAACATCATAAGAGAATGATGAATGATGGCAAAAGGGATTAGGTTACTTGTGTTGGATGTTCTCAAACCTCATCAGCCCATAGTTACAGAGTTAGCTTTAGGCCTAAGTGAAGTTGAAGGTGTTGAAGGTGTCAACATAACGCTCGTCGAAATTGACAAAGAAACAGAGAATATCAAGATAACCATTGTTGGAGACAACCTCGATTATGACGAGATAGTTAGGACTATTGAGGAATTTGGCGGGGTTGTACATAGTATAGATATGGTCGCAGCAGGAAAGAGAATTGTCGAAGAAAGCGAAACGCCTCAAGATAGGCTCGAAGAGTACTGAGGTGTTTCCATGAAGGACGTTATTATAATAACAGACCCTGCAAAGGTAAGAATTCTCTCAGAGAACACGCGTTTTAAGATTTTAGAGCTTCTGAGAGAGCGTCCAATGACTATAAATGAGCTAACAGAAAGATTAAACAAAGATAGGACAACGATCTACAGACACGTGAAAACCCTTGAACGAGCAGGTTTTGTAGAAGAAATTGACCAAGAGGGCAACGAGAGGATATACGCAAGAACTGCAAGGATTTTTCTCATCAAAGCTGATCCGGACGCCAGTGTAGAACAGTTCAGGCAGGCATATCTCCGAGTAGAAGCAAAGAAGATAGTTCAAATACTTGAGAAAGTCGGCATTAAAATAAAGGACAAAAAAGGATTTATTGCCCTAACAAAGGACGTACTCAATGAAATTGAAGTAAATGCACAGCCAATAATAAAGAAAATCTCGGAGGCAGATATTGATCTAACCGAAATAGAGCTTTTTCATCTTTTAAACATGTTAGTATTTTTCCAGAGCTGTGAGCTCTGCGAGAAAGCCAAAAAAGCGGAAAATTTAATAGAGATAAAATAAATCAAAACCCTAGAATCCATTCAACGGCATAGGGAACTTTTTTCGCAACATCAAGTGCTGTGAAGGTTTCACCAAGCTCCTCTTTGACCATATCTCCAGCGAGACCATTGAGGAAAGCACCAACTGATGCTGCTCTAAGCGGTGAATTTTCAAGAGCTAGTAAGGCCCCAATAATGCCAGCCAAAACATCCCCAGTTCCACCGGTTGTCATTCCCCTGTTTCCGGTTTTATTGTACTTCCAGACTTTCCCATCGCTGATGATGTCGTAAACGCCCTTAAGGAGAATCACGCCACCAATTTCTCCTGCTTTCTCCATGACAAGCTCAGCTTTCTCTTGCAGAGAGCCTTCTGGCTTCTCTCCAAAGAGAATCTTAAATTCACCAGCATGTGGTGTTAAGACGAATGTTTTACCATCAAGGACGCTTAAATCTTCAGCTATGGCTTTTAATCCGTCAGCATCTATAACTAAAGGCTTTTCACAGCGCTTTACAAATTCTCTAATGAACCCCTTGGTTTCATCCTTAAGTCCAATACCCGGGCCTATGATGACTGCATTGACTTTCCCTACCAAGGCCAAAACTTCTTCAAGATGCTCTCTTGTGAAGTTCTTTCCTTCAACGGGTCTTAAAATCATGTCCGGGTCAGTTATGCGCTTCGCTGAATATTCTGGCATCACCAAATAAACTAAGTCTACAAGGTATGAGACAGCTTTTGCCGCCAAGTAGGGCGCGCCGAAGTAGTCCTCACTTCCCCCAATTATCAAAAGCCGTCCGTTCTGTCCTTTGTGCTCGCCCTTCTTCCTTAAGGCGAACTTTGCATCTCCTGGACCTACTAAGTGGTAAAGCTCCTTTGGATAACCAATTTTGGCAACAATTCTTTCAAAGCCCTCGAACTCTTCCTTGTCCCACTGGAAAGTTACGGCAAAGTCACATTTGACTTGAACTTTCGAAGGATAGCCACTTGGCAAGTCAACGCTCACAATCTTGGCCTTTCCGGAATATTCATTGATTTTTTCAATCGCTGAGCGTATAGGCTCTCGCGGCTCTCCTTTAGTTCCAGCACCGAGGAGGGCGTCAACAATAACATCATAATCTTCAAGATTGAGAGCCTTTATCTGGCTTGAGTCCTTAAGGATTTTGAGTTTTACAAAGTCAAGCTTCTTGAGAATCTCCCAATTGTGTTTAGCTTCCTCACTTCTGATTTTTATCTCATCACCCACCAAAAAGACTGTTACATCATTCTCAAAGCTAAGATGCCTAGCAACAACAAAGCCATCCCCACCGTTGTTGCCAGTTCCAGAGAAGACGGCTATCTTGAGGCCTTTCCCAAACTTTTCTTCTATTGCTCTTGCCACTCCAGCGCCAGCATTCTCCATGAGCTGGAAGGGTGAGATTCCAAGCCACTTGGCGTTGATGTCCCAGATGTAAACGTCCTCGATTCTCATGGGCACCACCATGGAGTGTTTAAGATAAAGAAGGTAAAAAGGCAACGGTCTTTCGGATGTCGAGAAGGAAAACGATGAGAGCCAGCACAAGTCCCATCCTCATGAAGAACTCCCCGTTGCTCAAGAAGATCATAAAGACAAAATAAAGAGTGAGGGCAGAGCTTCCAAGAAATGCCTTCCCCTTCACTCGTAAGAGGGGGGAGAGGATCGCAAAGAGCGTAAATATATAGGCTGAGAGCGTGCAGATAGCGTAGAAGGATGGACACTCGTTGGAACACATCCATCCGTACCTGAAAATCACCGCGTATGTGAGAAAGCCCAAGATGAAAAACATGAAGTCAAGAACGAACAACACAAGAGCAGTGGAATCTCTCAGGCTCCTCTTAGAACCGAAGGGTGACTTTCCGACAATATACACGACGACAGAAAAGACAAATCCAGCGAACGCGATGATCTTCTCCGAGGTTGCCCAAGTTCCTGCTGCAAAGAAAGTAACCATGAAGTACACGGCAAGAATCCCTGCGGAGAGCCTAATTCTACCCGAGATGGCCAGAATTATCGATGAGAGGCCGAAGAAGAACATACCCCACACGAAGAGCTTGCAGGAAAGGTTGTAGATTACTGTCCCGAATATCGGACACTCGTTGCCAAGAAAGCCGAAGGCATAAGCCAGCTCAAAGTAGAGTAACAGGAAAAAAACGGGTATAAAAATGAAGAGAGGGGTGATCTTGCCCATGTTTTCCCTTATGTCCATGACGTGTACCCCCAATTTTTATCCATCTCCGGGTTAGAATCTATAGTGTCCATCATGTGATTCATTACGTTGCTTACATAAATAACGACATCTTCATGATATGGACGCCTTCCTGCAGCATGCGCCGGATCATCCGCAAATGTCTGATCCATACATATTCCATCACTGCATACATGGCTCCAGTCACTGTGAAAGATTATATCCCCACCACTGACTTCGATAGCCTCTATATCTTCACATCCATAGGTGTCATCTCTGCCCGGATAGTTCCTACAACGTTGCCGGTCATAATATTCATCCATAACCGAATTGGGATCATCATCGTAAAAATGAATCTCGTATACAACGTTACTAGACGTATAAATAGCTTTGATATAAGAGATGTTGTTATTACCGTCAATCCAGTAGTAGTTTCCGTGTCCATCCTTTCCATGACCTCCATCTAAATCATCTTTCACCTGCACCCACCAGTGAATGGGATACGGGATTGAAGAACTCATTGGGGTATAATAGTAGTCATAAACTTTGCCCCCAGCTTTTACTGAGGCAACTTTAATGGGTTTCACAACCAGCACTTTGGCGTTCTTTGGGTAGAAGCTTTTCTGATACAGGTGGGAGACGTAGTCACTAACGAGGAGATACTTCAGAGTTTCCCTCTGCTCCGGAGTGAGGTTTTTAGCGTACTTGGCAATCTCCAAATCAAGTTCCTTTCCGAACTCCTTTATGACAAGATCGGTGAGCCTGCCCACAAAATGTGAATCATCGATAGTTCCCTTGGTATGTGCAATATCAATCTGCCCCCTAACAAAGATATCAATAGCCGTCCAGCTGTCCACGTCGGCCTGAGGTCGTGCACTAACAAGCCCAGAAAAAACAAAAACCAAAACTAACACTCCAGCCAAAAGTCCAGCTCGTTTCAGGAGCGTCACCATTAGGCATTTAGGCGTTAGTTGTATATATAGTTTTCCATCGGCAATAGTTAGAAACATAAAAAATAAAAATATGAACATTTTAAACCATAGCTCTCATTAGGTCGTTAGAATTATGAGTACTCTAAGTCTTTTTGGTTGATTGGTGGTTGTTATGAACTTTCAGAAGGCTCATAAAATCTGAGATTTACCCAATAATCAGCAAACTCTGACCTCGAATCTGGACAGATTGTGCAACTTTACAGGTGGTGGGAACCAAGGTTAAAGATTTATATAGTATAAATAACAACAAACAATAATGGTGATATGTGTGATACGGAGGTTAACTGTAGTTTTCGTATTGGGTTTAGTTTTTTTGGGTTTTATAGTTAGTGGTAGTAGCACCATCCAACCTGGACCTGTAGCAGTTTTGAGGATTGAAAACTCCACAAATGCTTACGTGTTTGTTAAGGCACTGTATCCTGATGGATTCAGGGAAATTGGACATTATAGAACAAAAGGTGAAGCTCTTTATCTCAATTTAAATGATTTAAGAAAAGCTTGGGATGATTATCAGAAGAGACACGGAACTGGAGGAGAGCCGTTTTTAGTTATAACTGTTGTAAAGGATGGCAAAGTTGCTGTTCAGGGAGTGTCCTTAAATTGGAGAACACCAGTGACTAAAATTACGATAACTCCAAAGTTTAAACCCTTAAAGACTGTTAACAAAGAATTGGCACTCAAAACAACACCAAATGAAAGAAGCATTCAACCAATGGCTGGTTACTACGAATGGCTTGACGACTGGTACGAAAAGAATATTCAAGCTGTTGTTGCTCAAGTTAATAGCAATGATGAAAATAGTTGGGGAGATTTACTTTATTATTACGCTGCTGCTTCGAAGATGGGATTTGGAATGTACGTATTTGTGGATAGTGAATGGTCGCAGATTGGGCACCACTACATTTATGACGTCTCAGGGGATAAATCCAAGCAGGTTCATTTCAATGGTGTGCAGAATGCATACATCTGGATGACCTTCACATATCGCTATGAACGCTGGGGGATTCATTGTGATGGGCAGACTTTTTATGAAGAGTACGTTTACATAAAAAGTTTTGATCCAAATTCCCTTAATGGTGGGAATTACAAACCATCTTATGTTAAGCAAATTCCAGTAGACGAGTGGAGTACGATAGGATATAAATACTCCTCCTCTCATAGAGTTCCATATTACACATACACTATCAGTGGCAGTAGTTACTCTTCATCAGGACTTGATGCTCTTGGATTTATCGATTGTTTAGAGATTACTGGAAAGATTACAGAGGCCGCTGCCCAAGCAGCGACTCTGGTGGGGTTGTTTATTGACGTCAGCTATGAAGAGATAAGCAATCAAGCATATCTCGTTAATCTTGTTGTCTATGGGGAAGATGGAACATGGCACATTGTCAAGAAAGGAGAAGCGACGGCAAATGTGAACAACATGAACACAGTGCCAATTTTTGCATTTAAAATTTTGGAGGGATAAATTTTTGTCTAATTTTTCATTTTTGTCAGATTTATTTTTCTTGTTTCTGATGTATTACACATTATCTTTTAGCGACTTCATAAATGGTCTTACCTTATCTTTTCAATGGGAATCCTCTCGTGATAATTGCGTTTGAGCAGAGGTATCATGCTCTAACACCTCCAAGCCGGAGCAAATACACCACTAACTTTTCTGGAAGGCAGACATGAATATAAGCAAAGCTAAAAACAGTCCAAAAAACGCATAAGATGCTACAACAAAGGCATTATTGGAATAAACAGAAAGCACTCCTCCAACAATAAGGAGAGAAAGAACACCACCAACCATGTAGATTGACCTCTTGAGTTCATTTAAATTGTCCTCCAACTTTCAGCACCTTCAAAGCCCTCTCATAATCTTCTCGGGAATAAAGCACCAAATAGACTTCCCTCACGTTCTCTGTTCCCCTTGAAAACTCTTCAACTGTCTCAAGGAACGTTCTCACAACTTTCTCAAACGGACAGCCGTAGATTCCGGCACTTATGGCTGGAAAAGCTATGCTTCTAACTTTTAACTCATCAGCTTTTCTCAAAGCTCCAAGAATGGCTTTCTTGAGTTTCTCCTTCTTATCCTCATCCCACCTGCCGCCGCAGTAGGGACCAACTGTGTGGATGACATATTTAATCCCGTACTTTTCAAGCTTTAAGGCTGGAGTTACAACGACTTCACCATGCTCAATCCAAGCTCTTCCAATTTGCTCTCTCATAGCTTCTTTGCTTATCCTTATATACTCTTTAGAATTCCCAGCAGCAGCTTTTGCTATGGCATAAGCAACTCCACCGCCGTGCTCCAGATATTTGTTGGCGGCATTTACAATGGCTTCCGCTTTAAAACGGGTTATATCTCCCCGAACTATCTCGACAATTAGATTTCTGAAAGAGATGGAATAGAGCATAAAAATCACCGATTAAAATTACGATCCAATAATTTTAATTGTTACTCCAGAGATTTCCAATTTCAAGTTTTATATTAATACAATTTAAAACAGTAAAATTTAAAAATATGTGAGAGAAATAAAGCTGGTGATTGCATGAAAGCTTGGGATGCTGTTGGAGAAGCATTTAATGTAATATTCAGCAACAAGTGGCTGCTGACATTTCCAATAATAGCATATGTAATAGAGAGTCTTGGAGAGGTTTTCACAGGCTACGGGGATACTGCAAGACTCATTAGTTATACACCCAGATTTTCCGCAGTATTTGCCCTCCCCCTGTTGATAATAGGGATGTATCTACAGCTATCTGCCGCATATTACACCGTTAGGGGATATTACCTATTGAAAACGGATCGACTCGGAGAAAAATCAGGATTGATATTAAAATCGTTGAGGTACGGAATAATAATATTCTTCGTAGCACTAATCTATGGACTGGTTCTTGCTGTTATTGGACTTATAGGAGCCTCTCCAGCCTTAATTGCATATTTTACACTTCGTAAAGCATCAAAAATTGTTGCAATAGGTGTAACACTCCTCCTGGGGCTTCCTGTTGCGAGCTTCCTTGCGGGTGTTGTTACAATGATGCTTCCAGCATACATATGGGATGACAACTTTGAATCAGGATTCAGTGTTATAGGGCTGGCATGGAACAATAAAAAAGAAGTGGTAGGTTTCGGATTCATTATGTTTCTAATTATAATGGCCTGTGGAGCTGTTGTAGCCGGAATAAGTGAGTTTATCAGCTGGATGAACAATAATTTGGCTGGAGCTATTGCTGGCGGGATCACCTTTGGTGCAGGAATTGGAACATTGAGTGCTTTTAGCTATATTGCTGGAGTTCTGATGTATATACAGCTAAGAAAGATGCCGACAGTCGAAAGTTCCATAGATCCTGATCCGGATTGGCTTGCAAGCCTTTAACTTCTTAGGTATAACTTCCTAGGCAAGCCGTTTTATTGCTTCTTCAACTTTTTTCAAGATTTTTTCCTCATTGAGAGTGAATACCTCACGATCAAGCATCAAAATCTTTCCATCCACTATTGTTGTTTCCACATCATTGCCATTTGCAGAATAAACGAGATGGCTTACGACGTTGTTAATAGGTCTTAAATGGGGCTGATTAAAATCGATAATCACGAGATCAGCCAAAACACCTTCTTTTATAACTCCAGCATTTAGTCGAAGGGCTTTAGCCCCATTTAGAGTTGCCATTTTGAAAACAGTCTGGGCATTCGCTACAGTTGGATTAAAATTATACACCTTATGGAGTAAGGCAGCAAGTTTCATCTCCTCAAGCATGTCAAGGTTATTGTTGCTGGCAGAACCATCAGTACCAAGGGCAACATTGACTCCTGCATTCAGCAGCCTTTCGAGAGGCATTACTCCACTTGCCAGCTTCATGTTGCTTGCAGGGTTATGGACCACTGTAACGCCATGTCTCGCCAGAATATGTATATCCCTCGAATCCAGCCAGACCCCATGGGCTATTATGACGTCCCACCCAAGAAAGCCAACATCATTGAGTAGTTCTACCGGGCTTTTCCCATAACGCTCAAGAATTCTCCCTATTTCGCTCTGCGTTTCACTGACATGGATTGTTATGAGCTTCCTGTGCTTGTTTGCAAGCTCCCGGACTCTCTCAAGCAATGCTATAGAGCACGTATAAGGTGCATGAGGCCCAAAGACGAATTGAATTCGTTCCGAATTCAGTTTATCAATAAATTCCATTGTTCTGAGAGCCTCTTTAATCTCTTTCTCAGTTTTATCTGGATCTCCAAGATCTATCATCCCATAGGAGAGGTAACCCCTCAACCCAGATTCTTTCACAACCTCAGCGACAGCATCCATGAAGAAGTACATGTCAAGAAAGGCTGTGGTTCCAGTTTTTATCATCTCCAATGCACCGAGATATGCTCCAGCTTTGGTAAGATCTCTCGTTAGCTTTGCCTCTCTCGGCCATATATGATTCTCCAGCCAGTCCATCAGGGGAAGATCGTCAGCCAAACCCCTTAAAAGCCCCATGGGAGAGTGAGTGTGAAGATTGATAAAACCCGGAGAGACAACTTTTTCCTTTGCATCGATAACGTAGTCAGCTGAAACACTGAGATTTTTTCCAATTTTGGTGATTTTATTCCCTTCAATGTAAACATCTGCCTCAACAATCTTCAGCTCCCCACCATAGATAACATGGCCATTCTTGATGAGAATGCTCATTTCAATCACCTGTTTAAATAGGTTTGTTTTTGCTGGAGGTTAAAAAGGTTGAGGAAAAGAAGAAAGCTCAAACAAACATGCTCTTCAGCACGTCGGCGCAGCCGCACTTCCTCTCCTCCGGAATCCTCGGGATGGCCTTTTTGAGGAGCTCCTGGACTTTGTAGTTGTTTTCCTTCATCACTCTAACGACTTCCTGGGCATCAACGGGCTTATCTGCCCAGACGTCATAATCTGTGATTGTAGCTATGTTGGTATAACACATACCAAGCTCCCTTGCCAGATTTATTTCTGGGACAAGGGTCATGCCGATTATGTGGGCAAACTGCCTGAACATGAAGCTCTCCGCCCTCGTTGAAAATCTCGGCCCTTCAATGCAAACGTAGGTGCCCTTCTCGTGGACCGGGAAGCCAAGCTCCTTTGCAGTTTCATAGAAGATTTTCCCCATTTCTGGACAGAAAGGATCTGCCATCGAAACGTGGGCAACCCTCGGCCCGTTGTAGAATGTGTAGTTCCTCTTTTTGGTAAAGTCTATGAACTGGTCGGTTATTACAATATCTCCGGGTTTGTACTCCTCTCTGAGAGAACCAACAGCAGTAACGCCTATGACGCGTTCAACACCAAGCTCTTTTAGAGCCCAGATGTTGGCTCTGTAAGGCACCTCATGGGGAGGAATATCGTGGGTCTTTCCGTGGCGGGGGATAAAAGCAACTTCAACTCCTTCTATTTCCCCAATTTCAACATGGGCGGAAGGTCTTCCATATGGTGTATGCACCTTAATGCTCTCCTTCGGCTCGAAGACGCCGTAAACTCCGGAACCACCTATGATGCCTATCCTCGGCATGGTCATCACCATGTAAACTGCTCACCCCACTCATATAAGGGTTGCCTTTCCAGTGGAAATGGAGCTCTCTTTTATCCGCCCGTCCCATCCTTATCACTATTCCTAAGGGAAATCAAGAGCAGGCCTAAAAGCAGCAGCGACCCGTACCAGAGAATAAGCCACGGCATGAAGAGGAGTGCCGTGGAAAGGTAAACCCCACCCAGGAGAACGCTTGGGAATTCGAGGGGAAGGGCAATGGCCACGTAGGCCGTTAGGATGGGCTTTAGAGGCAGGCGGTTGCCGGCAACTGCGGTGATAATTTCCCAAAGGGCCATGAGGACTACATACCCCCACCACGCGGCGGCCGGCAGTTTTCCAAAGATCCAGAAGTTATACATAACCGTCAGAAAGAGCGGATAAGCGAATGCAAAAACCCTTAGAAAAAGCCTCAAAAAGAAGAGAAGACGGGGTGAGTACCTCATATCTCACTACCCCCGGAATAATAGTGCCCCGAGTTAGTAACGGCACAACGAATCGTATCACACAACATAAAGGGAAGAGTCGGGCGCTCCATGGGCTTCACCACGAGAGTTTTTGCGTTCTTGGAATAAAAGCTCTTCTGATAGGGGTAGGAGACGTACTGCCCTCATCCTCACCCTGAAGGACGAGGCTTGAGGAGAGAAAAGCCAAACTTCGAAGAACAAGGCGTATAAGTTCATCCACAAAGTAAGACAGCCTTTCCAGAACAGATAACATCAGCTCTGGTTTCAATAATCTCTCCAGAAATGAAAGAATCCAAAACTTTAATAACCTTTGGAAACTAAATATCTTGGGGGTGATGTGATGGGGGAGAAACCTGTAGAGCTTGTACTTCCCAAGATTGAAAATCCGATTTTTATTGAGGGCTATCCCGGAATAGGGCTTGTGGGACATATAGCAGCAAACTTTCTTATCAAAGAAATGAATATGGAAATGATAGGATACATAGAAAGCGAATTTCTTCCTCCAATGGCCTTAATTCTCGAGGGAAAACCCAATCCACCCCTTCGCTTTTATGGAACAGACAATATCATTCTGGCTGTAGCAGACATCTACACCACACCAACCCTCGTAAATGCAATTGCAAGAGAGATTATATCATATCTCAAGGAAAACAATGCCCAGAAGGTTATTTCTCTGGGAGGCATGGGGATAGGCTTCTTCAAAGAGCAGATGGAAGTATGGGGTGTTGGAGCAAGTGAAGAAGAGAACAGGGAACTTGAAAATGCAGGAATAAAGGTGCTAACATATGGCTCGATAATGGGGATGAGTGGAAAAATGCTCTGGGAGGCCAGTAAGGAGGGAATGAAAGCTTATGTTCTCTTAGGGGAGACATTTGGAGATAGACCGGATCCAAGGGCAGCTGCAAATGTCATCGAAGCTCTTAAGAAGTTCGTTCCAATGGAACTCTCAACAGAACCTTTACTTAAAGAGGCACAGATGATCGAAGAACAACTCAGAAAAATGCATGAGCAAATGGAAGCTGCGAGGAAAAAAGCAGAGAGACAGTATGAAAGCATTTACCTGTGAGGTGAGAGAATGGAAGTTATAGTTCTCACTGGAATCTCCAAGAGGGTTCTCGATGATCTCTTGAGAAGTCCTTATAAAACAATTGAGCTAAGAAGTGCAAGAAACATAGAGGCTTTAGAGAACATGCACAAACAAAAAACCGTTTTTCTAACCTACGAAACCTTTCATGATGTTACAAGAGGAACAGAAGGCCTAATAGCTGAAATTCTAAAATTCGAAGAGATGGACCAAAGAATCTTATGGGAGGAAAGCGATGAAAGAGAGCAGACGATTGTAAGACTTCAGCTGAAACTCCTCGGGCTTGGAAAGGTTATTGAAATAGAAAGAGATGGCATAATCCGGGCAAAGGTAAGAGAGATGCTACCTCATGAGATGAGAATGGGTTAGTTAAAACAGCGTTTTTTGACGTCCTGTTTTCTTTTTTCCCATCTTCGGTGGTTCAACCTTCTTAAATTCCAATCCTTCAGCCAAGAGTAGTTTCTTTGCTCCAGATGTCAGAGATGGAGCTACAAGAATTCCACGCACATGGCCGTATTCCTCACTTAGGGTATCCACATATCTCTTCAGCTGGCTTACGGCATGGAGATCAGCTCTTCTGCGTTTAAGCTCAAGAACAACAATATTACCCTCTTTATCCTTGCCGAGAATATCGACGATGCCATGTTTTATTTGCTTCTCCCTGAATAGCGGTTTGAAGCCTTCCTCAATCAGTTCAGGATTTTCAAAGATTAAATCGGCCATTTCAGCTTCACTTCCAGTGAGGGCAAGCTCCTCATAGTCTTCAGCTTGAAAATAAGAGACTAAGTAAGTCTCCAAGAGTTCAACTTCAAGAATTTCTTTAGGCTTTCTCCTTACACTTCTCAGCTTTACCACATTATCCTCAAGGGAAAAACTTACCATGCTGCCAGGAGGTTGCCAGTTGACTGGCTCACGCTTATTCTTTTGATGAATTAAAAAAGAGCCATCGGGTTTAATTATAATAACTCTATCTCCGGGACCAAGCTCACTTTTGGCTCTTCCATCATAATGAACCCTGCAGTGAGCAAATAATGTTAGAATAGCCTCACTCGCCAAGGCTCTGTAGAGGATATCCAAAATTTCCGCTGGAGCGGGATTTGTTTTTGCTTCAACCTTTGGCATCACGAAAAGTAAGAGAAAATCAGTTAAAAAGCTTAATCTTCAATACCTTTCTCAGTTATCCGAAAGATTGCTTCACCTTCTGGAAGATGAGGAGCATCGATGAGCCTTGCCACCCTCTTTCCTGCCTTCCCTTTCCTAAGGTAAATTCTGACAGTAGCTGAATGTGCCAAAATATGGCCACCAATAGGTCTTGTGGGGTCTCCAAAGAAGGCATCTGGCTTGGCCTGAACCTGATTTGTGACAAACACTGCAACGTCATAAAGATTTGCAACTCTGTGAATATCTGCCAGATGCTTAGCGAGCTTCTGCTGTCTCTCTGCCAGAGATCCTCTGCCGACATATTCTGCCCTGAAGTGGGCCATTAGAGAGTCGATTATTATGAGCTTAACAGGCTTGTCGCTATCCATTTTCTCTTTAATTATTTCCTCTGCCTTTTCAATCAGGAGCATCTGGTGATTCGAGTTGTATGCCCGTGCAACATATATATGCTTTAGAACATCGTCCGGGTCAAGACCCCTATTTTCAGCTATCTGTCTTATTCTTTCAGGCCTAAATGTATTCTCGGTGTCAATCCATATAACCGAACCATTCAGTCCCCCTTCTTCTGGTGGTAATTGGGCAGTAACAGCAAGTGTGTGAGCTGTCTGAGATTTTCCAGAACCGAACTCACCAAAGAACTCTGTTATAGCCTGCGTCTCGATTCCCCCACCAAGGAGCTTGTCGAGTGATTTACTCCCAGTAGTTATCCGACCTATAGTTTTTCTTCGTTCATAGTACTCATCCGCCCTCATAAATGTTCCAATGTTGGCCGCCTCTCTCGCGGCTTGAATAATCTTTAAAGCGGCGCCCTCACTTATTCCTGCAATTTCTTTGAGCTCCATTGGTGATGCAACAGCTATTGCTTCGATGCTGTCATATCCTGCCTCACGAAGCTTCTCGGCAGTGGCAGGACCAACCCCGGGCAAATCCTCCAACATAGCCACAGTTTTCTCTTTCTTTTTCTTTTTAGGAACCCTTTGACCGAGATCATCCTGAATTTCAAGTTCTTCAAACTCTTCCAGCTCTTTTATTTCATCTCCAACCTTCTTTTTCTTCGCCATACTCCCACCCACGAACATACTGCTGATTAGAGTAAAAATCTGAGGGTTATATACTTTTCTCCCAGAGATATAGAGAACAGCTGAGCGAGATTAGCAGAAAACACAGTGTGCGTATAAAATAAAAAACCCAGAAAACCTGCAGAAACAAACTACTTCCCATCAGGAACAGAGGCTTTGATTACTATACCCTTCGCACCTTCTGGGATGGATTCATCCAGTCCCGGCACCAATCGGATGTTGTCTTTTGAGTATCCTATCAAAAACAATCCCTTGAGGTAAAGCCGTTCAAAAGCATCCCGATATTTCATTCCCCATATCTCTGGCAGATGCATGACAGTGATATCATAACCTCTGGAAGAGGTTGTCAGGTCATCTATAACATCAACAGCTTCAGGCTCAAATATTGCACTTGCAAGTAGACGTCCTGCAAGGCTTCTGCTGGTAATCACCCTATCAGCACCCGCCTGTTTAAGCAACTCGACGCTTTCCTCCTTGAGTACTTCCACAAATACCCGGGCCTGTGAGAGATTTTTAATGAGAAGCGTGACAAACACTGCCTTGGAATCATCTTCGAGAGCAAGGATAACGTGGGAAGCATTTTGAACTCCAGCACGATGAAGAGTTTCTTTGTTAGTTGGATCTCCCACCAAAATCTCGATATCATCGGGAAGCTCCAGTTTTTTCTTTTCCTCTTCATTCGGCAGAAGAACAACAATCCCACCATCTGCAGCCTGCCCCGAGGCAATCGCAGCCCTCAGTTCATCTACACAGCTCGCAACACTGCCCCCTTCCCCTATAATAACATAGTGCATCTTAAAATTGATTCTGTGCATTCCCATCATCCTCCTTATAGATGAAGATATAAACGATTCAGCAAGAAGAGATATAAGAGCTGTAAATGTAGATATTCCAGCAACCGCGGCCATCATCGCAACAATTTTTCCACCTTCAGTCAGAGGAGTTACATCTCCATAGCCAATCGTGGCCATTGTTATAATAGCCCAGTAGAGAGCATCAAAAAACGATATTCTCTCAAAATACATGAAGAGGAGAGAGAATATAAAAGCTAGGAACACTACAACCGTTGCTATCACGAGGAATTTGCTTCTTCTCACCTTCACCTTTACTCTTATGAGCCTTCTAACAAGCGGTACTGGTATCATGTTAATGATGTCCTCGACATACATTTTAAATGTGATGGTAGTACTACAGCGCATTGATGCATGTTTAGACACATAAACGTACTGTATAGTCCAGTGGAAACAGAGGCCCATTTCGATGAATATTTTAAAGATCCCCCAGAGTTTTATTTCCACTGGAGACGAGATTTGGAAAAATGGATTGGTATCGTAGGTTTGTATTTAGAAACAGATCCTTATAAAGGATATTACACACAGCAAATAGATATTTTTCCACATATTTTTAAATCAACATTGGAAATTTTATAAAACTGTTGCAATTATTATATTATTCTTTATATATGCGTTCATAGAAACATATATATAGTAGTAAATGTATAGAAAATGGGAGTGTTTACACCAGTGAAAATCGGATGGATGGAGTGTAGCATTAATCAGGTTCCAGTGGAAATAAAACTCCCCCGGGGTCATTTTTGTTTGATTATCCATCCTAAGGTTAACATAAACCCTTAACTAAAATGTATGTGTTGTATCATTGACGCGCATAAATGGATAGCCAGAGTAGTGCATAGATCTTTCAATGGAAATACCCATTGTTCATTTATTATGTCAACATATGATGTATATTACTGTTCATAATGGCCGTGGAATTTCATATGGAAACATAATGTTTTAATGGACTACTGCCAAATGCTTATGGTGATTCCAGTGGAAGGTGATTTGGAGAGGAAGATTATAACTTGGCTTCGAGAGGGGCAGGACAATGCTCGGGATATTATTGATTTTCCTTGGACGGTTAATAGGATTGGTCCGGGCAAGTATATAGCTGAATATCCAAAAATGCCTTTTGTACTCAATCTGGTATTTAGTGAAGGATTTGTTCATCTCATTGTTCCTTTGGGCATGGACACATTGACCCTTTCAACCGATGAAAGGCTAAAAATTTATCATACACTTCTTCGCTTGAATGATAATCTCAACTTATTAAAATTCACGTTAAGTGGGATGAATGATGAAATAATGCTCAGGGTTGATTTGGATAGGAAAACCCTGGGGCGGGACGAATTTAATGACGCGTTGACAGTTTTACTGCTGGGTATAAATGAAGTTATCCATGCTCTTGGTCTTGAAGAAGACTTTGCTCAGTCTGTGTTTGAACATGTGATTGGTATGATAATAGAACGAATAGAAAAAGGTGCGACGAAAAGAGAACTCGTGGATTTCTTGGTGGTAAAGGTCGGAATGAGTAAAGAAGATGCAGAAGCACTTCTGAATCAGATTTTTAGTGCTATGGAATCAAAAAAGAATGCAGATGATGATGTGGGATACTTCTAAACTTGCCTCTTTTATATTTTGTCCGACATTCTTTTTTACATGACCGTGTTCAGCAAAGCATATAAACCACTTGAGATTACCTTAGTATTGCAGTTTCCTGTGGATCATGTGGTTCCTCTGGAAAATTTGCCATATTGTACTATATATAGTATATTACATGCACTTTATGTTTTAAATTTTTAAACATAATGGTTTAATATTTACAATATATAAATTAAAAGTATCAAAATGTACAACATACTCCTACATTTCCAGTGGAGGGATCGGTGTGGAAGAGAACTATCTGGGTTCAATCTTTGAAAAATATCTTCATGCACGCAAAATATTCAAGAACAAAGAAGTGCTGAGACACAGTTATACTCCTAAGGAGTTGCCCCACAGGAGGGAGCAGATTGAAAATCTGGCCCACATACTGGTTCCTGTCCTCAGGGGAGAAACACCGTCAAATGTGTTTGTATACGGTAAAACTGGGACAGGTAAAACTGTGACGATTAAGTTTGTAACTGAGGAATTAAAAAGAATATCTGATAAACATGATGTTCCTGTCGATGTTATCTATGTCAACTGTGAGATAGTCGATACTCAGTACCGGGTTTTAGCCAACATCGTAAATTATTTCAAGGAAGAAAGTGGTGTGGAAGTCCCCTTGGTTGGATGGCCAACGGACGAGGTTTATGCAAAGTTACGGGAGGTTGTGGATGCCCAAGAGCGCTTCGTGATCATAGTTCTTGATGAAATTGACAAGCTCATAAAAAAGAGTGGGGACGATGTTCTTTACAGTTTAACAAGAATAAATTCCGAGCTGATAAACGCAAAGGTTAGTATAATCGGTATCTCAAACGACCTCAAATTTAAAGATTACCTTGATCCGAGAGTTCTTTCAAGTCTGAGTGAAGAAGAGGTAGTCTTTCCCCCATATGATGCAACTCAGCTGAGGGATATACTTCTTCAGAGAGCTAAAGATGCCTTCTATGAAGATGTCCTTGATACAGGGGTTGTTCCCCTCTGTGCAGCGCTTGCTGCGAGAGAACATGGGGATGCAAGGAGAGCCCTTGACCTCCTCAGGGTCAGTGGTGAAATCGCGGAGAGGGAAGGTGCTCCGAAGGTCACTGAGAGGCATGTATGGAAAGCCCAAGAAAAAATCGAACAGGATACAATGGAGGAAGTCATAAAGACTCTCCCCCTACATTCAAAGGTGCTCCTTTATTCCATTGTGCTGTTGGATGAAAATGGGGAGTTGCCTGCTAACACTGGGGATGTGTATTCTGTTTATAAAAGTCTCTGTGACTATATCGACCTTGAACCTCTGACACAGCGGAGGATCAGTGACTTAATCAATGAGCTTGATATGCTGGGCATCATCAATGCTAAGGTGGTTAGTAAAGGACGCTACGGAAGGACTAAAGAAATTCGGTTGAACATAACACCTTATAAAGTCAAGAACATATATCGTCATGATAGCCAGCTTCAATCTCTGCTAACTGTTAACATGTCCCCCCAGAGGAGGCTGCTTTAATGGATCTGATTAGGGATCTGCTGATGAACAAATATCTGATAACTCCCCCAGCTTATTTTCTCCTTCAGGATAAATATAAGAAGGAATTTGTGTTATCTGAGCTGATAAAATTTGCCAAAGCTCGGGAAACATTCGTGATAGATAACACACTCGCAGAGGAATTTCTCAGATCAAAGGGCATACTCACAGCAGAGCCCTTGATACTTGAGAGCATTAAGAAGGTTCAATCCATAGCTTCCACTGAAAATCTGACTGCACCCACTACTTTCGGAAGTATTGAGTCAGCGGGACTTCAAACTGCTGGGGAAGAAAGTTGCATTTCCACTGGAATTGCCCCAGAAAATCAATCTTTATTTTCCAGTTATGGGGAAACTACGGACGTAAAATCCTTGGTTGTTGGGGGCGAGAGTTCTATTTCCACTGGAACTGATTCCGATATGCAACCGTCTTTTGAGGCTGAAACTTCGGAAAATGGGGATTCCGGAGCTTCTGTGGCGGAATTTTCCAGTGGAAACGGTGATGAGGAGGAGGTCCCAAGGGCAGTGTATGGCGATTACGGGGTTTTGGTGTCTGTGGAAGAGGAGATAATTCCGGAAAAGGAAATGAGGAGCTATTCAACTTATTCTGATCTCGTCATTGAGCCAAGGAAAGATTTTAAATTTAAGGCAAAGGAAATTCCTGATGATTATGAAATCAAGTTCGATGTGAAGGATATCAAACTGAAGCCTCCAAAAGCAAAAAGTGCAAACGGCAAAGAGGGTGAAATAATAGTTCAGGTTTATGCCAACTACTTCAAGAGCCGGATGAAGAAGATGAGAAAGATTCTCCGGGAAAATCCTGAAGTTTCTGGTGTCCTTGACATTGCAAAGCTCAATTATGTCGTTCCTGAAGGGGAGGTTACCATAATAGGGCTGATAAATTCAAAGCGAGAAACAAGGAAAGGCTATATGTTTGAGGTTGAGGATGGAACGGGAACCATTAAGGTTTTTATAGGAAGGGATAAGGAGGATTACAAAAAAGTTTTCGATATAGTTCCTGATGCGGTGGTTGCTTTCAAGGGATACTATTCAAAAAAAGGTATCCTCTTTGCCAACAATATCTACTTGCCTGATGTGCCACTTTACAAGCGTAATAAACCCCCCCTCGATGAGAAGGTCTATGCAGTGCTTTTGAGTGATATACATGTGGGGAGCAACAAGTTCTGTGAAAAAGCCTTCATCAAGTTTCTTGAATGGCTTAACGGTGAAGTAAACAGCAGGGAAGAGGAGGAAATAGTGAGCAGAATCAAATACATCATAATAGACGGCGATGTCGTTGATGGGGTTGGTATTTATCCTAGGCAATACAGCGAGTTAAATATTCCTGATATTTTTGACCAGTATGAAGCCTTGGCAAATCTCTTGGCAAATGTTCCGGACCACATGACAATGTTCGTAGGGCCCGGGAACCACGACGCTGCGAGAATGGCACTGCCCCAGCCGGGATTCTATAAAGAGTATGCTCGCCCAATATTTAAACTTAAAAATGCTGTGATTATAAGCAATCCTGCTGTTATAGATCTTCATGGGAGGGAGTTCCTGATTTATCATGGGAGGGGAATTGAGGACATTGTCTCATTTGTGCCGAACCGGAGCCATCACAGACCTGCTGAGGCCATGGTAAATCTCTTGAAGCTCCGTCACTTGGCCCCAACATTTGGGGGTAAAGTTCCTATCGCCCCGGATCCTGAGGATCTTCTGGTTATTGAAAGCGTTCCTGATCTTTTCCATACTGGACATGTGCATGTTCTCCAGTATCAGGTCTACCATGGAGTCTTCCTTATCAATTCTGCCACATGGCAGGCCCAGACGGAATTCCAGAAGATGGTCAACATAGTCCCTACTCCGGGCAGAGTTCCGATTATAGATGTTGAAACTGCCCGTCTGAAGACGGTTATAGATTTTAGCAAATGGTGCGAGGGTGTTTAACATGGATATTTACAGTGATTATATGAAGGCGTATTTTGAAAGATTGCAGAAGGAGATTGACCGGGCATATGAGATAGCTGAAAGGGCGAGGGCTTCTGGACGTGATCCATCCAGGGAAGTCGAAGTACCTCAAGCAACGGACATGGCTGGGCGTGTTGAGAGTCTTGTTGGCCCTAAGGGTGTTGCTGAGAGAATTAGGGCATTAGTTAAGGAATACGGGAAGGAACTTGCATCTTTAAAGGTTGTTGATGAGATAATAGACGGAAAATTCGGAAAGTTTGAGAGTAAGGAAAAGCTTGCAGAGCAGGCGGTGAGGACCGCTCTGGCAATTCTTACGGAAGGTATTGTCTCTGCCCCCCTTGAAGGCATAGCTGATGTTAAAATCAAGAAAAATGCTGATGGTTCGGAGTATCTCGCACTCTATTATGCTGGTCCGATAAGGAGCTCTGGCGGAACTGCTCAGGCATTAAGTGTTCTCGTTGGTGATTACGTCAGGAAAAAGCTGGGTCTTGTCAGATTCAAGCCTACCGATGCACATATAGAACGAATGGTTGAGGAGGTCGACCTGTATCACAGGGCCGTCACGCGTTTGCAGTATCATCCGAGTGCAGATGAAGTGCGAATGGCAATGAGAAACATCCCGGTTGAGATAACAGGTGAAGAGACTGATAAAGTCGAGGTGAGTCACAGAAATGTTCCTGGTGTTGAAACGAATCACCTCAGAGGTGGAGCGATTCTGGTTTTGGCCGAGGGTGTTCTTCAGAAAGCCAAAAAACTGGTAAAATACATAGACAAGATGGGAATTGAAGGGTGGGAATGGATCAAGGAGTTTGTCGAATCGAAGGAGAAGGGCAAAACGGAGGAAAAAGTTGCTTCGAGCCCGGAAGAGCATGAAGCGGGGAGTGAAATCACAACTGATGTTGAAAAGGGCTTCTATTATGAACTCTACGAGAAGCTCAGGGAGAATGTTGCTCCGAATTCAAAATATACAAAGGAGATAATTGGGGGCAGACCACTATTTGCAGAGCCTTCAACAAATGGAGGGTTTAGACTGAGGTATGGCCGTTCAAGGACAAGTGGGTTTGCAACGTGGTCTATAAACCCGGCAACGATGCTGATTCTTGATGAGTTTTTGGCTGTTGGAACCCAGATGAAAACCGAGAGGCCCGGTAAAGGCTGTATAGTGACCCCCTCAACAACCGCTGAGGGTCCGATTGTTAAACTCAAAGATGGTTCTGTTCTTAGAGTTGATGACTACGAGACTGCCCTGAGAATAAGGGATAGGCTTAAGGAGATTCTCTATGTTGGGGATGCCATAATAAACTTTGGTGACTTCGTTGAGAATAATCATATCCTTCTTCCAGCAAACTATGCCGAAGAATGGTGGATTCAGGAATTTGTCAGGGCTGTAGAGGATGTGTATGAGGTTGAGCTGAAGCCCTTTGAGGAGAATGATGAAGAGGTGGTTGAAGAAGCTGCCGATTATCTTGACATGGATGCTGAATTTCTTAAAAACCTCCTCAGGGATCCTCTGAGGGTTAAGCCGAAGGTTGAAGATGCGATACACATCTCCCGGATTCTGGATATTCCATTTCATCCGTATTACACCCTTTACTGGAATACCCTGAAACCTGTGGAGCTAATAACCCTCCAAAACATCCTCGCGAATGCTCAGATTGAGTGGGGGGAATACAGGGGAATAAAATATGCCCTGGAGATTGTTATATCCCTTGATACTCTCGGAGAAGCGAAGCGCTATCTTGAGATCCTTGGTCTTCCTCACAGGGTGGAAGACGGAAGCGTTGTTATTGAATACCCATGGAGTGCTGCCCTGCTGATCCCTCTGATGAATCTTGAGAAAAGGATAGAGCTGAAAGAATTTTACACCCCGATAGACCTGATAAATGAAGTGAGCGAGATAAAACTCAGGGATAAGGGCATAAGCTGGATCGGAGCAAGGATGGGGCGGCCGGAAAAAGCCAAAGAGAGAAAGATGAAACCACCAGTGCATGTTCTCTTTCCCATAGGTTTGGCTGGAGGGAGTTCGAGGGATATAAAGAAGGCCGCTGAAGACGGTAAAACCGCCTTTGTGGAGATAGCACAGTTCAAATGTGTTAAATGTGGCCATACAGACATCTTTCCAAAATGCCCTGTGTGTGGTGCCGAGGCAAAGCTTCTTTTTACATGTCCCAAATGTGGATTTCATTCTACCGAGGACAGGATATGCCCGAAATGTGGAATCGAAATGAAGCCGTACGTCAGGAGGAAAATAAATCCTTCAGAGCTTCTGAATAGGGCGATGAGTAACATCAGGATAAATACCCTGGACAGGCTCAAAGGTGTCATGGGAATGACTTCTGGTTTCAAGATAGCAGAACCTCTTGAAAAAGGCATTCTGAGGGCAAAAAATGATGTCTACGTTTTCAAAGATGGAACCATTCGGTTTGATGCAACCGATGCACCAATAACCCACTTCAGGCCGCGGGAAATCGGGGTTAGCGTTGAAAAGCTGAGGGAGCTTGGATATACTCATGACTTTGAAGGAAAGCCTCTGGTGAGTGAAGATCAGATACTTGAGCTTAAAGTTCAGGATGTTATCCTGCCGAAGGAGGCTGGAAAATATCTTATAAGGGTTGCCCACTTCATAGATGATCTTCTTGAGAGATTCTATGGTCTTCCAAGGTTCTACAATGTTGAAAAAATGGAGGATTTAATAGGACACCTTGTAATTGGTCTGGCTCCCCACACCTCTGCAGGAATCATCGGAAGAATTATAGGTTTCGTCGATGCTCTCGTGGGCTATGCTCACCCGTATTACCATGCAGCGAAGAGGAGGAACTGCTTCCCTGGCGAAACGATGATTTTAGTCAATATTGGGGGCATGCCAAGGAGAATTACGCTTAAGGAACTCTACGACCTCTTTGAGGAAGAAAGATATGAGAACATGGTTTACGTCAGGAAGAGGCCCAAGACTGACGTCAGGGTTTACTCTCTCGATCCTAAGACGGGCAAAGTGGTTCTGACTGAAATTGAGGACGTCATAAAGGCTCCCTCCACCGACCACCTCATACGTTTCGAGCTTGAGCTCGGCAGGGCCTTCGAGACTACCGTTGACCATCCGGTTCTCGTCTACGAGAATGGAAAGTTCGTCGAGAAGAGGGCTTTCGAAGTTAGGGAGGGGGACTTAATACTCGTTCCAAGGGTGAAGTTCCCGGAGAAGGACATCGAGTTCCTTGACCTGCTCAAGGAGTTCTCACGGAATGAATTCAGGGAGCTTCACGCCTCGATAATGATTCGCGGGATAGCTGAATGGTTATGCTCCGTGGGTGCCAAGGTCAAGGATGACTATCTCAGGAGGGATTCGATTCCGCTTGACGTTCTTCTCAACGTTTTGAAGGAGCTAAACATTTCAATCGAGGACGTTCCAGACTGCTACTTGGGCTTCAAGAGGGATAGGGCGAGAATCAGGCGCTTCGTTCCAGTGAGATCCCTCCTTAGGGTCCTCGGCTACTACATGGCGGAGGGCTATGCAAGGGAGAGCGACAGCGTTTACCAGATAAGCTTCTCGATAGCCGAGCAAGAGGTGAGGGAAGACCTCAAGGGAGCATTAAGGGAAGCCTTTGGCAACGGCTTTGGAATCTACGAGCGTGGTGAAAAAGTTACGGTCGGTTCAAGGATACTCCACCTGCTCTTTACCGAGGTTTTCAAGGCCGGGAAGAACGCCGGCACGAAGCGCGTTCCTTCGTTTGTTTTCAAGCTTTCAGCAGAGAAGGTCGCGGAGATGCTCCGGGCTTACTTCGAGGACAAGGGAACCGTGATAGGTTCAAGACCGATGGTTGTTGTGTACAGTGGGAACAAGCCCCTCCTTGAGGATATTGACACTCTGCTGATTTCGAAGTTTGGTCTCTACGCGAGCTGGGGAGCTGATAAAAACGCGAACTCCCGCCCCGGAAACGTGGTTCAGAGGTATCACCAGAGAAAAGGTGGTGAAATCCCGATTTCGAGGGTTTATCGCTTAAACCTCTACGGTATTCAGGCCAAGAAGTTCATGGAACTTGTGGGTTTCATAAGCGGAAGGAAGAACTCTGTTAGGATGGAATGGGAGGATCATAAGTTCCAGCTCTACAGAAAGGCCTCTGAAATGGGGATCCTTGCCAAGGTGCGCTCTATGGAATACATCGAATCATCAGATGATTTCGTCTATTCGCTCAGTGCCTTGAAGTATCATACTATAATAATTAATAGTAATATCACTACAGCAAATTGTGATGGTGATGAAGATGCAGTTATGCTTCTCCTTGATGCCCTCCTTAACTTCTCCAAATACTATCTACCCGAAAAACGTGGCGGAAAAATGGATGCACCTTTAGTTGTTACCACGCGTTTGGATCCGAGAGAAGTTGACAGTGAGGTTCATAACCTCGATATAGTTCGATATTATCCTCTTGAGTTTTATCAGGCAACGTATGAAATGAAGTCTCCAAAGGAAATCAAATTCATAGAACGTGTTGAAGATCGCTTGGGAAAGCCCGAGATGTATGAAGGGCTTAAGTTCACACATGATTCCGATGACATTGCTCTGGGACCAAAGCTGAGCCTCTATAAGCAGTTAGGTGATATGGTCGACAAAGTTAAGAGGCAGCTTGAACTGGCCGAACGTATAAGGGCCGTCGATGAGCATCACGTGGCTGAGACGATTATAAACTCTCACTTAATCCCAGACTTGAGGGGAAATTTGAGGAGCTTTACACGGCAGGAGTTTCGGTGTGTGAAGTGCAACACAAAATACAGGAGACCGCCGATGAACGGCAAGTGCCCCAAGTGTGGTGGAAAAATTGTCCTGACTGTAAGCAAGGGTGCCATTGAGAAGTATCTTCCAACAGCAAAGATGCTTGTGGCGAAGTACAGCGTTCTTGAATACACAAGGCAGAGGATATGCCTGACAGAGAGGGATATTAAAAGCCTTTTTGAAAATGTCTTTCCTGAAACCCAAAGGACGCTTATGAGCTTGAATACAAATGATATCTGCGACATAATGATAGCGAAGAGAACAGGGAAGAAAATAAAGGGCAACGGATATCTTGATGAATTAAGGGAGAATGGAAAGTTTAAGGGCAGGGGAAAATCCACAAAGATAAAAAAAGAGCCAAAAGCAAGAGCTTTGGAGAAGGTGGTTAAAGAAGAAAAAGCCCGGCTCAAAAAGAAAAAGTCGATTAGTTTGGATGAATTTTTTGGCTCCTGAGGATTTTTCCTTTAACACAGCAGTAAAACTTATAAATTTCTGAAGTTACTTCCTTTAGGTGTCATCATGTCACGTATGGCGTTTGTTTTAAAACGCTCTCTTGAGATAATTATAATCAGTCTCATAGTCATGCTCATTCTTTCGGCCTTGATAATACAGGTTTCCAAGCAAAATGTCATGAATAGTATAAGCAGGGAATACTACAGTGTTTTTTATCAAAGCCCGTGGATGCAGGAGGAAGCAAAAAGGCTTAACATGACCCCACGAGAGTATCTTGAGTATTATTACCTCAAAAAGGCTGGTTTGGATAAACCCACATATGTTCTGGCACCTCAGTACTTAAAACAGGCTTTTAGGATAATCGTTAAGTATCGGGCTGATCTCTCACCCTATGTTATGAGAACTCTCTCTTTACTTGTTCTATCTTGGATTCTTATACTCCTTCTTGGAGTCCCCCTTGGTCTTTTCAGTGGTCTCAAAAGGGATTCACCCATTGATCACATCCTGACATTCATGGCACCGTTCTCTGAAGGGATTCCTGCATGGTGGCTTGCGGGAATCCTCATACTCGTCCTTGGATTCAAAATAGATATTCTTCCAGTATCTGGCTGGGAGTCGTTGCCTCCAAGAGCTGGGGTGTGGCGATATCTTGATATCCTTACCCACCTGATAATTCCGGTTCTCTCGGTGACTCTTGTGTATGTCTGGGGATATGCGTTTAGAATAAGGAACCTTGCAATAGAAGAATTTGATAAGGAGTATGTTGCTGTCGCGAGGGCAAAGGGCCTTACAGAATGGTGGATTATTCGGAAACACATATTGAGAAATGTTTTTCCCCCGTTTCTAACATTCACTACCTACACCCTTCTTGATCTGATTACCGGTACGTTCATAATAGACATAATTTTTGGACTCAAAGGACTTGGTACCCTCCTATACTATAGCTTTTCAAGGCATGTTGCTTTGAATCGGGGAGTAATCATGAGCATCCATCCAATGCTATTCCTTATTGTGAGCTCCCTCATAGTTGTAATATACGTCGTTGCGGCTGTGCTCCTTGAGACCCTATACGCATATCTGGATCCAAGGGTAGGGGTGAGAGGATGAAAATTCGGCTGGGAGCTGTAATGATTCTTTTCTTTATTCTCTTTTCGCTCATCGTTCCGGTAATTGTTCCTGAAAGTGAGCTTTCCACCTGGGATGATATCACACACTGGCATTACAACCCCAAGTTTGCACCTCCTGAATGGTACAACTATCTAACCCTTCATGACAGGGCGGTTTCAGAAGTGCTAACGCCTGAGACTCATGTGGTTAGGTATTCTGGTGTAACCATTTATAACAACACTTACATGTATGAATACAGTTATGATGTTCCGCCGCAGGATGTGGTTATTCTCTTCGGTTCAAATTTAAGCGATAACTATGTAGTCGATGTTTCCCTTCGCAGGCCCGATGGTTACAGCATTCACCTCTACAGCAATCCCATTAATTATCCAGAGCTTTTTCTGGGAATAGACAGTTTTGTTCGGGAACAGATTTCGGGAATGGCTTCATCATATCTCAACATCACCATGGACTACTTCACGAACCCTGTTTCCCTTCTGTTTATGGGCAAGGACAGAAAGCCTCTGCACGGGAAATACATTTTTAATATAGTAATTTACTCCCTCAACAATTCAACACCCCCCAAACCTGAGATTAGGGTAATAGGCAGCTGTTTTGGACTTATGGGGACCGATTCAAAGGGGAGAGATCTCTGGATTGGTTTCACATGGTCAATGAGAAACACCCTTCTAATCACGTTTCTCTCTGCAGGCCTGCTTTTTATCTTTGTCATGTTCTTTGGTATTATGTCCGGTTATTATCGTAATCCTGCAGGCAAAGCTGTGGATTTTATGAACAAGATTCTTCTTTCCATACCTCTCCTTCCTGCATCTCTGGCGCTAATATTTCTCTTCTCAAAGCAGGCTTCAGGTCTTGGAATGAGAATCTCAACTCTTACGCTTGCTATCATACTTGCATCCCTTTTCTGGGGTAGAGATGCGAGGAGCTTGAAAATGATAATTCTTCAGGAGTTATCTCAGGAGTATATAGAAGCCGCAAAGAGTCTGGGGGCTGGGGATGCTCATATAATCAGGAGACATATTCTCCCCCGGGCAGTTGTTGTTGCTACATCCTATATCTCCCTTGCCATACCGAGGCTTATAGTTTTCATAACTTTCATAGGGTTTTTTGGTATGATACCCGGGATAAACTGGGGTTCTTATATGGCGGATGCATACATCCAAGGCGGCTTTATAAGTGGTGCTTGGTGGTGGATTCTGCCGCCTGGAGTTGCGATAGCTCTCCTGGCTCTGGCCTTTGTTCTCATAAGTCGGGGGGTTGAGGAGAGGTTTGTTCTAAGGCAAAAACCATAAATACTTCCTCAGCGTTTCTGAATTTAGCGGTGAAAATCAGTGATAAAACTGGTGCCGAGCATTGCCTATCTCAGGATTCAGAAGCAGTTCTTTGTGGGTTATTCCATGGCATTGGCCGGGTGGATTGGTGAGTATTATCTGGCCTATTCTTCCTATCCCCGACCCGGATTTATAAACCGGGCCATGAGAAAGCTCGGCTTCAGATTTGTTGGTGAGGACAGAGAGGAAAATCTGACCCAGTTCTTTTCATCGAAGCATGTTGGGGCCACGGTGAGCTTTGATCCCTACAACGATGCGATGTTCCTCCAGCTCTATCCATTGAGGAGGAGGATAGGTGCTGGAATTACAGTTAGGGCTCAGAACATTGAGTTTTATGATCAGTTCGTTGTTTCGATAGAACCTGCTCAAAAGTTGCCTCATGGAATTCGAAGCCTTGGGATAAACCCCCTTTTAGTGGAAGATGAAGTTCCGGTTTCAACTCCCTACTGGGGAATGGTACATGAGGACTGGGAGAATGAACTGAAGCTTCTGGTCATGCTTGATGATGTTTTTTCCAAGTTTGAGGTTGAAGAATACCGCTGTCCTATCTGTTTTGCCCCCTTGCGGAGGGATGGGATTTTTCTGAAGTGCGATAGATGTGGATTTGTTTATGCTGCTGAGAGTGACTTCGAGAGGGTCATGAGTGAGTTCTCCTTTGGTGAGGGTGAGGAGTTTGTATTCTGAACCTTTCAGAAGTGGATAACTTTTATAAGGCAATGGTATTCCATACTATCGGGCAGCCCCGTGGTGTAGCGGCCAAGCATGCGGGACTTTGGATCCCGCGACCCGGGTTCGAATCCCGGCGGGGCTACCAATACAAACTTCGCCTTCGCGAAGAATTTATTCTTTTAGGTTAGCATCTTGTTGGGAATTTGCATAAGTTCTTCAAGAACATAAAAATGTTGAAAATAAATTCAGTCAAACAATCAGCGACACTAAATCCCTTATCGCCTTCTCCGGGTCCTTTGCCTTCGTCACGCCGCTCGCGAGGAGCACTCCAACGCTCCCAAGCTCCAAAGCCTTCTTCACATCCTCCCCAGTACTAATCCCCG
>Ga0256914_1000733_pt1 | contig 31704 bp, 33 predicted proteins | sample HulkmetaG_FD_191571 | JGI IMG/M metagenome (GOLD analysis project Ga0256914, IMG submission 191571) | Hydrothermal chimney microbial communities from Main Endeavour vent field at the Juan de Fuca Ridge, Pacific Ocean - Hulk | ecosystem: Environmental > Aquatic > Marine > Hydrothermal vents ... | reverse complement strand
AAGAGGGTGAAAAACCGAATGCCGAACCCAGCGGCTGCACAACTTTGGCGGAGAAATGACCATCTCTTCTCAGCTGATAAGAAGGAGCAAACTCTCCCCGATACCAACGGAGTCTCCAGAGGAGAGACTGAATCGTACCCGCCATGGCGCTAACGACCAATACGGTATAAAGGGCGCTGTACCACCAGGAACCAAAGAGATGGGAAAGCTGCAGTGTATCCAGCCAGTAGGAAAGATCATCCCATTCGGTCTGGAACCCAACACGTTGTTCGGGAGACAAACGGCCAGATTGCGGCAATGTCCCACCCAATGCAGTCGTGAGAGCCAACAGACCAATAACAACCAAGGCAAAGTTGTGTGAAGCCAGAAGCCGCCACAGGCGAGAATTCAACACGTACCGGTTTGCCTTTATGGTGAGTTCGGAAGTATTCAGGCCGCTTTATTCAAATATCGATCAAGGATTTCAGGGAGCGGTCGCTTTCGGCCATCAACATCCCATCATACCAAAATATTGATGACAATCGGATCTCTGCCAGTTTCCGCTCTGGATACTATCCACATCTGTCCGCGAATCGATACCCGAGTAACCAGGGGTGCGCTGGAGATAAGGGGCCGGGTCTGGGTTCGGTCCTTGTCCGTAGACCAGCAATGCCTTCCTCTTCCAGCCGTGAGGAATGGCAACGTGACAGGTCTGACATGTTGCGAATCCACCACCGACATGGAACATATGGAGGTTTTTAGCGCTGTATCCCCCCATACCGCCGGATCCTCCCGGCGTGCTGAAACCGGTCCTTTCCGGTGCCCAGGAGCCCCCACCATACACATTGACATCGTGACACTTGAAACAAAGATGATCAGGCGTTGCCCTGGTACCACTGTTCCATGGAGCTCGCAATATTGCCCACTCGGTACTTCCATGGGGGCCCTTGGGTACCGTTCCTACGCCGTCCGCGTAGCTGTCATCCGAGTGGCAATCTGAGCAGGTCATGGTGCTTGTCGCATCCAGGTCACCAATGAGCGAACTGGAATAGTCACAACCTCCTGAGCAATAACTGCTCCCTGGCACCACCATATAAAAATCGTTCTTTCCCTGGGCAGCTACGGGATGATAAGAGGCGTTGTTGGGGTTAAACTCGATGGCCTGATCAGTAAGGGTGGTATAATAGGGTTGACCGTTGGGCTCCACGGGTGGATTGGTCCCGAACGCATAGTAGGAATGACACTTCAGACAGAGCTGATACTGATACTGAATGTCATCCACCTCCGTAAAACTTACCACCTGCCCCCAATTGCCCGGCCACACCGGCTCCACACCCCACACCCCTTTCAATACGTTTGAGGCCAGATTGCTGGTACCCCCTATATCATTGATGTTGGGCGATACCCCCGCCGATACCGCATGGGGATTATGACAGTCCATGCACTCAGCATGACGGTTGGCCCCCAGGTTGCTCGCCTGTTCCCGAACCTTGCCACCAATCCGCTCCGGTTGATGACGCCATGCATACGCAGGGTCCATCACCGGATGAGCATAGGCCTTGCCCAATGAGGCCTCGATATTCTTCCCCGTCGCTACGTTACCGTTGTGACAGGCCAGACATACCTGGGAAATCCCGTAGCCCTTCCCATAGCTCTTCACCAGCCTCTGGTCACTACCCCCATGCGGCTGGTGACAGCTCTCACAAGAATTGGCCTTCGGCGTGGAGTTGGGATCATTGGGCAAATTATGTCCCGGCAGGTGCCACGGGTTGTCCCCCACCCCGTTCCACTGGTTCAATGATTCCCGGTGAGGCATGTTGGCTACCGTGGACCAGTACTCCTTGTCATGGCAGGTCCGGCATAAAACCGCTCCATAACCCCCTTCAGTGTAAGGCTTGCGCAGAAACTTGGGATAAACCTCACTATGCGGATCATGGCAGCTGCCACACTGAATCTGCCCGTTGTCCAGCTTGATTCCGTTCGCTTCCAGGGTCGCTATCGGGGCCAGCTCAATATTGCCAGTGTCGTAGTTGAGCGAAACAGGATGGTCATCACTCAGGTCGCTTCCCAGAACAAAACTGGAGCCCGCCCCGCTCAGGGTGTTCTCCAGACCAACCACCGTCCCGGCTCCTCCACCGCGGGGCATGTGTCGCAGACTCCCCACCGCAATGGTCCCGTCATGACAGGACAAGCACAACTTGGAACGCCCCGTCGGCTGACCCGGTGCCGCCGCAAACAATGTACCACTCGAATAAGGTGTGTAGGTCTGCCCCGATAATTCGTGGTTCCACAACGGGTCCGAAGGATTGGCATTATGCGGAAAATGACAGAATACACAAATCTCCTGCTCGCTGGTGGCCTTGATGCTCCCAGGACCCGACGCAGACAGGTTATGCTTGGTGTTGACTATCCCGGCAAAAACATCCCCGCCACCGCCCAGCAGCAGCAACAAGAAAATGCTTAGGCAATGGCCAATCCGTTTCATGGAATCTTTGCCCTCAAATACTGAAAGATCTGTATCCGCCGATTATAAGCGTCTGCGACATAGATTCGATCCTGGTGATCGATATAGATCCCGGCGGGCATCCAGAAGAGTCCAGGGGCTTGGCCACTGCCGCCAAAATAGAGCAGCAAACGGCCTTCTGTATCAAAGATCTGCACATTATCAAACCCCGCATCAGTGACATACAGATGGCCATCGCTATCCAATGCAACCCCTTTTGGAGTCGTGAAATCACCGGTCCCGTCACCCAACTTCCCAATCGAGGACAGGGGCTTGCCCTCTGGCGTAAGGATCTGTATCCTGCCGTTCAGACTATCCGTTACGTAAATCTCTCCCTTGGTACCCACGGTAAGCCAGGCAGGAAAGTTGAATTCCCCCGGCCGCACACCTCTCTTCCCGATAATCCTTTCCAGTTTGCCACTTTTCAGATCAAACACCTTAATATTGTGTGCAGGAGGATCGATCACGTAAAGCCATTTGTCTTTTGGATCAACTGCTGCATCACTGGGCCTAAGCAACTGGCCTGGTTTACCAAATAGGGTACCCGGCTTCCCCGCAGCGGTTAAGGAAAAAACCCGCTTACGTTGCCCATCAACTATATAAAGGTTATCTTTCCCATCCAGCGCGACATTTATGGGGAATTGTAAAAACTGTTTACCAATCGCCTCGATAGAGCGGTACCGCTTTTTCCGGGGGTCGAAAACATGGACACGTTTTGCCGCCGGATCGGCAACATAGATCCTTCCCCTTCGATCCACAGCCAGCCCCATGGGCTTGACCATCGCATCGATCTGTGGCCCACGAAAAAACTCCCAAAACCTGCGCCAAAAGCCTTTCTCTCCGCGAATGTCATCTGATGTGGCAATGCTGCTCAAATAACGGATCCGCGCCTTCATCGGTGGCGGAGGCCACACGAGTTCGGACTGTTCACTGATGTGATCAGTGCGAGACTGGCCTGATGAAGCGGCAGATACCTTTCCATCTTTCGCAGATATCCAGCCCGGAAGGAACAGGAAAGATAAAAACGCTACGAGCAGGAAACGGCGAATTCCGTTTTTAGGCTGACAGCACAACAAAGAGATATCCAGAATAGACAGCAAACCATTACTCCCTGTTGAATCAGAAACGTATTCCGAAATTGCGAGTCAGGTAGAAAGTCAGCCAACTATCCTGATAGGCCCCTGCTTCATAGTCCGCATCGTGATAGAGATACTGAAGCCGCATCTGCCATTTGGCGAGACTGTAGTTGAGATTTGCTTCAAAGGTCAATTTGGGACCCAGATTCGACGTATCCCCACTGCGATTCTCATATCGGGCCATTGCAGTCAATTTTGTTCGGCGCCACGGATTCATGGTAATCCTGGCCTGGGAATACCAAAAGGCGTAATTGGCCACTCCTCCACCGCTACTGCTACGAGTGTCACCAATACCGGCGGACATCACAAAGGTGTTTTGCAACCAGAACCGACGGTTCCAGGTCACATCGCCCCGGAAAGTTCGATTGCTGTTATCGAGTGGGGATGACCCACTTGCGGTCTCTTGCCAGTCACGATAGTTCAGCACCGTGCGTAGCGTATCTACTCCGGATAACCGACTATTTACGATATAGTTGAGATTGTGCTCGATACGTTTCCGATCCGCACTTTCATAACGGGATCCCGTTTGGTAACTCAGGCGGTAATTGAGTGAATCCATATAACGTGGCGACCATCTCCCTGAATAGCCTGCCCCAAGCGAATGGCTGACGATTGTATCTTCGTCGTAGTCACTGCTCTGAGGTACCTCTACTCCCAGGTCATAACCGGCCCGGGCTGAGATATGCCCGTAGCTGCGCGCGTAAGCTACGCCAGCATCGACACCATAAGCGGTCCGATCGCCAATAGTGGAATTTCCGCTATCACTCGAAGAGGTACTGATAAAACGTAACGCCCCCCTGCTGCTCCAATAGGGAGCAAACCGGTAATTCATCCCTGCGGCCAGATTGTAATTGTCAACCGATGAGTTATCGACGTCATTGAAAGTAATGCCAAGATTATAATAGTGGCTCAATTTCTCGGAGGCATTCACATTGAGCCCCATGTGCAGATTTGCATGGCTGCTATCAAGCTTCCGGCTCACCCCGGATACGGTATCATCGAATCGATCAGAACGATCATAGTAGGTAAAACCTGCCCGTAGTTTCACTTTCTCACTGAACCGCGTGCTATCTTGCACATACCAGTACTTTTGCCGGTAGTATCTCCCGGCCACATCATCATCGCTGTCATCGTAGCGGTATCCGTAGTTGACGATCGAATGGATCCGGTAAACCTTGCCAAAGGTCCGTTTCCCATCAAGATTAAAAGAGTCCTTATACCTGTCAAAGGGGGCAGTAGCAGAGCTATCGGATTTGGAGTGCCCCCGGTCATAACCAAATCTCACCGTGCCCAGCAAAGGAGGGGCGAAACGCCATCGAAAACCGTAATTGCTAGTGATGAACTCATAAGGAGAACCTATAGCAGGGGTGTAGGTATTAGTGGTTTTACGGGCATAGAGGATGAACGGATTGCGCTCCCTGAACCACGTGGTCGAAATACGATAATCTACTGTATCGATGTCGGAATCCCCACTCTGATATTCGGTGTTCCTGTTACGCAGCGTTACACCGGCATCAAACAACAGGAACCGCGGATCCCAGATAAAGCCCGTACTTCCCAGTCTGAGCTCTTCCTCCAAGGTACGGCGGCTGTAGCTGGTCTCTCCGCTTGTGCGGTAATCGTAATCCTCATAACGCAGCCCCAACCCACCACTTAACGTGAAAGCCCGGTGGGTATAGTCATAGAGGCGGGCACTGTGGGCCGGTATGGCAACTGTTTGCAGGAGGATAAACAACAACGTCCACAGGAAGAAAGAGAGGACCGCAACTCCCCCCTTTAAGCCTGCAAACATTTTCCTCCCGTGGTTCCTCACGTCATAGACCCCTTACACCCTCAGTGTTCTATCAGGCTGACTCGTAGCAGCATCCGACATATTTCCATTGATTACAAAAAGCAAATTTCATGCCCGCAAAAACAACTACCTATTTCAAGAGGCGGAAAACAACCAAAACTCTGCAATCCCTATTTGTTGTGGCACCGCAGACAGAGAGCACTCCCGGTATTGTTCACCCGCAAGAAAGTGGGATTCACGCTATTGTGCGGATCATGGCAGGAAGCACATTGGACTGTGCCGTTGAATAACACCACACCTGATAGTGTTGCGGGATCATTCAACGAGCTATCCATGGCAAAAAGGGCTGAATCATACAAAAAATTGATGGGGTGATCGTCCGTCAAATCGGTACCCAAGCGTGCAGCCCCATTCGGAATGGTTCCATCTGCATTTGTCCCTCCCATCGTTGGAAGGCCGTTGGGATTGGCGTTAGAAGGGTTATTCAGCGCATTGATGGCTATTGAACCATCGTGGCAGGAAAGACAAAGATTGCTTACTGCTGCCGTCGTGGCATCTGTACCGCCCAAATCCTGAATCGTCGTTTTACCATCAAACGTGGGACTGGTATAGACACCATAGTTCCCCGCCGTAGATAGATTATGGTTCCATAATGGAATATTGTCGTTTTTGATGGCTCGATGCGGTGTATGACAGAAAACGCAAATCTCGGTTTCATCAATGGACTTGACGTTACCAGGACCAGCGACAGAGAGATTGTGCTTCGTGGTGGCGATCCCGGCTTGGGCAACCTCAGCCAGGCCAAATACGACCATAGTCGAGATGACCACCCCGTAGTACCCCAACCTACGGCAGTATTTCATATCTGCACCCTCCTTGACTCCCAATGTGCGCCCGCAAACCGCCCGTTACAGGCTTTTCTGCAACAACCAGAATACGGACCGACCATCTGCCCCCCGCAAGACAACCACTTGAATGGCACCGCTGTTTATTTAGAAATGAGAACCGCGGTGGCACCAGGCGCTAAGTTACGTTATCTCTTCATATTTCGTTCCGATATATACTGAAACACCTGAATACGGGCATTGAGCGAATCGGCCACATAGATACGATCCTGGGCGTTGATATACATCCCTGTAGGCAACCAGAATTGTCCTGGCTGATGCCCCATCTGCCCTACAAATAACAGGATACGCCCCTCCCTGTTGAATATCTGGAAATTGCCGAATGCCGCATCCACTACATAGATATGACCGTCACTATCGACTGCAATCCCTTTGGGACGGGCCATGTCACCCATCTTGTCTCCGGCTTCACCAAACATTCCAAGAAAATCACCGCCGGCGGAAAACATCTGCACGCGGAAATTCCCAAAATCCACAACATACAGATTACCTTCCCTGTCCACCGCCAGGTTGATAGGAAGGTTGAACTGTTCAGGCCCGGTCCCCCTCTCCCCAAACTCGTACTGGAACTCTCCCTCGAAATTGTAGACCAGGATTCGATGGGTTCCGCGATCTGCCACGTAGATCCGCTGCCGGCGCTCATCCAGAGCCAATCCGGTTGGCCGCTCCAGCTTTTCATTGGCACCCAGGGCGTACAGGGTCTTTCCATCTGGGCTGTAGACGAATAACCGGCTACGAACCGGATCAGTGACGTAAAGCCGCCCGCGACTGTCAACCCGCACCTCAATAGGCGAGCGCAACGCTCCCGCCGCATCTGTTTCAAACGGATAGACTTTTTTGGTATCAAAATCGAAAACGACTATCGCAGCCTGCTTGGTATCCGCCACATAGATACGGCGGCCGTCATCGGTTGCAGTCACCCCATAAGGTTTCTGGATGGCAAACCCCCTGGGATCCTCACCCAACAGACGGGCCTTGAGGCTGTTCCTGCCCTTCAGATCGAGTTGTGAGCTGTAGGAGCCAAGGTAACGGATCCGTGCCTGCTCAGGTGGTGGAGGCCACACCAGATCGACCTTTTCCTCTTTGACTGTCGAGCCTGCACAGCCGCTCATCAGAGCGAGGAAGGCAAGGATTAGGAGCAATGCGAAAAGAGAGGGGAACGTCGGGGTATGATGACAATCCGGATAACGAACGCGAATGGCCGGGAATGCCCCAATCACAGCGCCGCCCAGTTTTGAGCATGTTTGTATCATGGAACGGAAAGCTATCACGGCAAACGTCTGATTTCAAGCCGAACCAAATTGAGTATTAGAGATTTTTGGTCGCAAATACCTTGTTTTTACAAGGCATTTTATGCCGTGAAATACATCCGTGAATTTACATCGATGAAAAAACCATGATGACCTAGTGCCAAAGAGCAGGACACTATCCCAAGGGTGACTGACACAAAAGCCCACACCACCATCGAGCAAAGTCTTCAATCCTACGGACGGACACGATCAATATTTAATGATATCTCGCCCGGCGCATTGGTCCTGGCCACCACACTCCCTTCCAGATCGCCGGATTGAGGCGTTGGAGAGGCACTCTTCGAAATCCTTGCTACCACGTTGACCTCGTCATAAGCTGACAGCTTCTTCCCGGCCATGCTCATACTATCGTCCAGGGTTATCGTAAGCGGTAGTTCCTTCACTTGATGTCGAACCGCTGCCAGTGGCATTCGTGGCCCCTGTAGCGGCCGGGCAAAGATGAATATCACGTCATCAGGAGAGGCTTTTTCTCTCAGTTCGGGAGAAATATCCACCCGCAACTTAATGGCTCCTGCTGCTGTGACGTTTGGTACACGTTCCGCCGGAGTAGTCACACCCGAAGAAGATGAGGAACCGCTTAGCTGTTCGATACTGCCCTTGACCATCTGGGCAGCCTCACTCTCTGGGGGCAAAAGGGCCAGAAGCTGGTTCCATGTCTGAACAGCCTCCGCAGAATCTCCCCGCTGGGCAGCCACCACCCCGAGCAACCAGAGTACACGCGGTGCCTTGGGATCCACCTCCTTTGCCCGCCTCAGCAGCTCGGCAGGTCGGCCCTGGAAACGCCCGCCCTGGGTCAGAGCCAGTGTTTCGGCGTATTGCGCCATAATCTCCGGTACATCACCCACCAGCTCATAGGCTTTACCGTAGGCGTCAGCCGCCTCTTGATAGCGCTTCAGCATAGCCATAGAACGCCCTAGCAGCACCCAGCCATCCACGTCCTGCGGATTTTCCTGCAATCGCTCACGCAGGCGCTGAACCATCGTTTCCATGTCCCCCGCCATCTGAGCTGCTGCTCCCCCCGCCTGATGTCGTGGAGCCTGAGCAGTCATAGGGGGCTTACCAATGATTTCCGGAGTCCCGACCTGCAGATAAATGTAGATTGCAGCGGCCGGAACCAGTACCGCCACTAACGGTGCAACCCAGCGACCATCCACTCCCGGCTTGGCAGCCGTCAGCCCAGAATCAGAGCCGGTATTCTGAAGCAAATCCCGCTGCAACTCATTTTTGGCTTGTTCATACCGCTCCTTTGTCAGCACACCATTTGCAAGTTCTGCATCCAACTCCTTCATTCGGTCCTCGAAGATCGCCACATTGAGCTGATCCTGCCCCATAACCGGCTTCTCGACCTTTCTTTTCCATATCGGCCACACAAGCAAGAGCGATGCAACCAGTGACATTATCGCCACCACTACCCAGAATGCTGTCATTTACTCGTCCCCTTGCTGCCCGACCCTTTATGTTGTTCCTTGAGAAGCCCCTGCAGGCGCCGCCGCTCCTCGCTGCTCAGCTCACCACTCTCCAGGACATCCTGATTACGCCGCCGCACGAACATCACCAGTACCACCGCCCCTAACACAAACAAGAGAAACGGTCCTACCCACAGCATATAAGTGATCGGTTTCACCGGAGGACGGTAAAGGACGAAATCACCGTAGCGCGCCACCATGAAATCGATGATCTCGGCATCACTCTTCCCCGCCTGAATCATGTCATATATCTCATTTTTCAAGTCCAACGCCAGATCGGCATCGGAATCGGCAAGATTTTGATTTTGACAGACCAAACAGCGCAGCTCGGCGGCAAGTTTTTTGAAACGCTGTTCATTCTCCGGAGTATCGAAAACGAAAGTATTGATACCCGCGACAGATGATATACTCCACCCCAACGTCAGCAGCAGCACGGTAAACAAGGCGAGTCTTTTCATCCTTCCTCCGCCCGAATCTTTTCGATAAGCGGCAAAATCGTCTCTTGCCACGCTTCCTCCGTTATTGGCCCGATCTGTTTGTAACGGATAACACCTTTGCTATCCACCACAAAGGTCTCAGGAACACCGTAAACGCCCCAATCGATACCTACACGGCCTTTTTCGTCAAAAGCACTGGCGGTATAAGGATTTCCTAACCGGTTCAACCAATTGAGTGCATCAGGGCGCTTATCCTTGTAATTGAGCCCATAGATCGGCACAACGCCCTGGCGTGACAGCTCCACCAACAACGGGTGCTCCTGACGGCATGCCACACACCAACTGGCCCAAACATTGAACAAGCTAACCTTGTGCTTCTTGAGGTCTTCGGTGCTGACCGTCTTGCTCTCATCCTGAAGATCGGGGAGAGAAAACTGTGGTGCTGGTTTGTCGATCAAGGGGGAAGGAACCTCCCTGGGATCCAGCTGCAAACCCACCAGAAAAAGCCCAATCAACAGCAGAAAAACCGCTAGTGGAATAAGAAAACGCGCTTTCACCTTATTAAGACTCCTGTACTGCGAGCTTGGCACTCACGCTTCCAGCCTTGCGCTTGGCCATCAGTCGATAGCGCCGGTCCGAAGCAGCCAGAACACCGCCAATCGCCATCAACAAGCCACCTAGCCAGATCCAGCGGATGAAAGGTTTGTAATAAATCCGCACCGCCCAGCCACCATCACCAAGCGGCTCTCCTAGGGCGACATAGAGATCCCGGAACAGTCCGGGATCGATACCTGCCTCAGTCATCGGCATCTGCTGCACAACATAGATCCGCTTCTGAGTATGCAACGTGGCGATCGATTTGCCATTCTGGCTTACCGTGATAATCCCCTCCGTCGCAGTATAGTTGGGACCATGATTGCTTTGCACACCGTCGAAACGAAAGAGGTAGCCACCCAGCTCCAGCTGATCACCCGGCGCCATGCGTAGGTCTTTTTCCAGACTGTAATAACTGGAAAAGGTGATGCCAACAACGGTAACCGCCACCCCCAAATGGGCCAGACTCATGCCATAGAAGCTAAGCGGTTGACCGACCAAACCCTTCCAGAAATTGGTCTTATGGCGGCTGCGATAGATGAGATCCAGAAATATAGTGAAAGCCAGCCAGAGGGAAATGGTGGTGCCGACGATAACCATCAGATCAAAACGGCCAAACAGCAACCAAGGGATAATGACACCGAGCACAAGGCTGCCGACAAGCGCACCTCTCAGCAATTTAGCCAAGCGACCAAATTCATCCTGCTTCCAGCGACTCAGCGGACCGATACCGAGCACAATAATCAGCGGAATCATCAAAGGCACAAAGACCGCATTGAAATAAGGAGGACCCACCGAGATCTTGCCGAGATTCAACGCATCCAGAATCAGCGGATATATGGTACCCAGCAGGATCGTGGCAGTAGCCACCACCAGCAGAACGTTGTTGCCCAGCAAAAAAGTCTCTCGTGACAACAGCGCGAAATTACCGGCACTCTTCACCTGGGGTGCGCGCCAAGCGTAGATGAGCAGGGATGCCCCCACCACGATCCCCAGCAACATGAGAACAAAAACGCCACGAGTGGGATCACTGGCAAAGGCATGCACCGAAGTCAGCACACCGGAACGAACCAGGAAAGTGCCAAGCAAACAGAGGGAAAAGGCAAATATCGCCAACAGCACCGTCCAACTCTTGAAAGTACTGCGCTTTTCTGACACCGCCAGCGAATGCATCAGAGCCGTTCCGGTCAGCCAAGGTAAAAATGACGCATTCTCCACTGGATCCCAGAACCACCAGCCACCCCAGCCTAGCTCGTAATAGGCCCACCAGCTTCCTAGCGCAATCCCTAGAGTCAGGAACACCCACGCAATAATAGTCCACGGCCGCGACCAGCGAGCCCATGCCGCATCCAGCTTGCCACCCAGCAATGCGGCGATGGCAAAAGCGAACGCTACAGAGAAACCCACATATCCCATATAAAGCATGGGCGGATGCAGGATCAGACCGATATCCTGCAATAGCGGATTGAGATCGCGACCATCCACTGGCGCCGGATAGTAGCGATCAAACGGGTTGGAAGTGAACACCACGAAGGCAGTGAAACCAACGCTAACAAGCCCCATCACTGCCAGAACCCGGGCCACCATCTCCGGCGGCAACCGCTTACTGAACATTCCCACAGCTGCGGACCATGCCCCCATCAACATGACCCACAGCAGCAAAGAACCTTCATGCCCACCCCACACTGCCGAGATCCGATACCCGAGCGGTAGTGCAGTATTGGAGTTATTGGCCACATAGGCCACCGAGAAATCATTGGTGACAAAGGCGTAGGTCAGGATCCCAAACGAGATCAGCAGAAAAAGAAACTGCGTCCACGCCGCCGGGCGGGCAAAGGCGATCCACCCCGGGATCCCCCGTGAAGCCCCGATCAGAGGAATGATTCCCTGGGCCAGGGCAACACTCATGGCCAGGATGAGCGCAAAGTTACCAAGTTCCGGAAGCATAGGCTATTCCTTATCGGCGTCAGTCACGCCCATCTTCTTCGCCGTATCCAGGGCATCTTGTACCTCTGGAGGCATATAGTTTTCATCGTGTTTTGCCAGCACCTCAGAGGCGATGATAGTACCGTCAGGGGCCAACTTGCCCTGCACCACAATACCCTGTTCCTCACGGAACAGATCCGGCAGGATACCGGTGTATTTCACCGTTACCTCATTGACTCCATCATTGAGATTGAAGCTGACCGCCAGACTTTCCGGATCGCGCTTAACGCTGCCCACCGTCACCATGCCACCAGCACGGAACATCCGATCCTTGGGCGCTTCTCCATTTACGATCATGGTCGGGCTGTAAAAGAGATTAATATTCTTGTTCAGGGCGGTCAGCGCCAGGGCCGCAGAAATGGCTACAAACATGACGATGACAACCGCCAGGATCAAACGATTTCGCTGTTTTGCTCTCATCGATCACCTCTTCTCACGCGACGTGCAATATCACGCAACAGACGCCGTTCCCGCAGCCGCGGTTGAAGCCAGCTGAACAACAGAAAAAATGCTGTCAGGGCATAGGATGTCCAAACATAGAAGGCGTAGCCGCCCATGTAGAAAAATTCACTCACCGTTCTTTTCTCCTACCAGTTCGCGCACCCAGAGCTTGCCCTGCTCCCGCTCCAGCAGCTCGCAGCGCGCCCGTCGGAATACATTGCTCAAATAGTAAAACTTGAAAGCAAATGCCATAAGCAACAACGGAATCAACATACTGATATGAATGGATGGTTTGTCCAGCTTGGTAACAGTAGCCCCTTGATGAAGGGTATTCCACCACTCGACCGAGTAATGGATGATGGGGATGTTCACTACCCCAACCAACGCCAGGATGGCAGTCGCCCGCGCTGCCGTCTCCCGATCCTCGATAGCAGAATTCAACGCCATGTATCCCAGATATAGAAACAGCAGGATCAGTTCAGAGGTCAAACGAGCATCCCACACCCAATAGGTTCCCCACATGGGCTTGCCCCACAACATGCCGGTTACCAGCGCCAGCGCGGTAAACATCGCACCCACCGGCGCACTGGCATTGGCAAATGCCGAAGATGCCTTGATCCGCCAGATCATCCCCACCGCCGCAGAGCTGGCCATTACCATATAAACAAACATCGACATCCAGGCTGCCGGGACATGAACATACATGATCCGGGCACTGTCCCCTTGCTGATAGTCGGGTGGGGAATCCACCAACCCGTAGTACAACCCCGCAATCATCAAAACCAGGGCGATCCAGCCGCACCAATTGGAGGCTGTTCCAGCAAACCGATAGAAATTTTTTGGCGAGGACAGCCTGTGAAGCCAGTTTGGAATGATTGACACCGTTTGTTAACCTCAGTTCAAACTAATACGTAACGCGGCGGCCGTTGCCAATGGTGCAAGTGCAAAGGCCAGTGCCAGCAACGATCCAAGGAAAGCGAGTTGCCCGGTGATGTCCAGCCCCGCTCCAGCATTACCCACGGCAGCAGCCGCAAATATCAGCACGGGAATGAACAGGGGAAGGATCAACAGCGAGAGAAGCACCCCTCCTCCCCGTAGCCCCACAGTGAGCGCTACACCGATGGAGCCGATCAGGCTGAGCACCGGGGTTCCCAGCGCCAAGGTCGCCAACAACGGGAAAAGGCTCTCACTGCCCAGGTTCAACAGCATACCAAGTAGTGGCGCAAGCAGTAACAAAGGCAATCCACTGACCAGCCAGTGTGCCAAAATCTTAGCCAGCACCAGCAATGGCAGTGGATGAGGGGTCAACAACAGTTGCTCCAGTGAGCCATCTTCGAAATCCGATCGAAACATATTGTCCAGGGACAGCATCGCCGCCAGCAATGCAGCTACCCAGATCACTCCTGGAGCAATGGTATGGAGCAGTTCCGGTTCTGGATCCAGCCCCAACGGGAACAGGCTGACCACGATGACAAAAAACAGCAAGGGATTCATCATCTGTGCCCGATGTCGATAGGCCAGCATCAAGTCACGCCTTAACAGAGAGATAAACGCTGTACCCAGTTTCGCCTCGCTCATGTTCCCAACTGCAACCGGTGCACCGTACAACCATCGAGATTGACGGCATGATGGGTGGTCATCACTGCCATCCCCCCTGCCTTGGCATGCTCCGAGAGCAACTCCTCTACCAACCTCCTTCCCGCTGGATCCAGTGCGGTGAAAGGTTCATCAAGCACCCATAGCTGAGCATCCAGCATCAACAAACGACCCAATGCAACGCGCCGCCGCTGTCCCGCCGACAGGTTACGACATGGCACATCATCACAAAAGGCAGGCAATCGCAGCCGCTCCAGCACCTGTTCCGCATTTGCTCCATCCCTTGGGCGATCCATAGCACCGGCCAGGCTCAGATTCTCCAGCGGCGTCAAGTCGTCCTTGATACCAGGGGCATGCCCAACGTAGGCGAGCTGCGCATGATACTCCGCCAGATTCTTGCGGATGTTTTCCCCACACCACCGAATCTCTCCGTCGGTCGGCAACGTCAACCCGCACAAAATGCGCAGCATGGTGGTCTTGCCACTGCCATTGTGTCCTTCGACTTGTAGTATCTGACCGGCTTCCAGAGAAAAGTTCAGATCGGTGAAGATATAGCGATCGTTACGGGAAATGGCCAACCCCACCGCCTCGACGCGGGCCTGTTCTCTCATAAAGTGACTCGTTTCCCCAGACTCGTAAAAAACGGAGGAACCGGCGCCAACCCACATGGTTTACAAGAGATTCCAGCCAATTGTGACAGAAGAATAACCATTCTGATGCTGCTGCTTTTTTCGATGCGCAAGTTTATACTGCCGAATCCGGGATTATAATCGAGTTTTCTTTCCAAAGGCTAACCCAATTTGTGCTATGTGCAATTGGGTAGCAGACCCAGTGCCTATAACGACAAATGCCATGTTGCATCAGGCTGTCCAAGCCAATACCAGGATCGCAAAACCTGGAGCTTCAGAATCTGCGAACATTGGTCCAACGAATAGAGCCGGCAAATTAACAGAATATCCTGTGACGAGCGGCTTAGGCTTTGAATTTAAGGTATTTTGACAAATGGTTCCCCTGACAAGCCCGGACACTGAGGTCCTCCACTCAGCAAAATCCTGTTTGGAAGCGGGAGACGAAGTAATTCTGATCACCGTGGCCCAAACCTGGGGAAGCGCTCCTCGTCCAGCAGGTTCACTGGCCGCAATCACTCTGAAAGGGGAGATCTTCGGTTCCGTATCGGGCGGTTGTATCGAAGAAGACCTGCTGGAAACCCTCTGCCGTCACAACGAGAACCTGAAATTTCCACAAATCCTCCGTTACGGCGTATCCCGTGAAGAGGCCCGCCGCTTCGGGCTACCATGTGGTGGAGAGCTGGTTCTGGTACTAGAAAGGCTAAGCGACACCGCTACAGTGACCCCGCTCCTGAAGCAGCTCGAAACCCGCCGGCAAATGATACGCCGCCTTCACCTGGAAAGTGGCAGAGTAGAGCTCTACCCTGCCCCCCCGGACGCGCCCGCCTTCCGTTGGGACCATCAGAAACTAGAGAAGCTGTTCGGTCCCACCTGGCGCCTACTGCTCATCGGTGCCGGTCAGCTCTCTCACTACGTAGCTCAAATCGCCCTGACCCTGGGCTATGAAGTAATCATCTGCGACCCACGGGAAGAATATGCCTCATCCTGGCAAATGCCCAACATTGAATTGGACCCACGCATGCCGGACGATGTGGTTACCGCCTTGGCGGACGATCCTTGCAGCGCGGTCGTGGCACTGACCCACGACCCCCGACTGGATGACATGGCCCTGATGACGGCTCTCGACTCGAAAGCATTTTATGTAGGCGCTCTCGGTTCCCGACGCACCAATCTGGCCCGACGCAAGCGGTTGGCAATGCTGGGCGTCTCGGAAAAGGGTATCGCTCGACTCCGTGGGCCGGTTGGACTTCCCATTGGTAGTCGCACGCCCCCTGAAATCGCCGTAGCAATCATGGCAGAATTAACCGCCGAGCGCCACGGCATCCGACTCGTTACCCATGACAAGCAATGAACCTGATCTGTGGAGTCCTGTTGGCAGCGGGCAAAAGCAGCCGCTTCGGAAAACATAAGCTACTGCACCCATTACCCAGTGGAGAGCCTATTGGGATAGCAGCCGCTCGCCGTCTGCTTAGCGTGCTTCCCGAATCGGTAGCTGTCCTCCGCCCGGAGGATAGCGAGCTAATCGATCGGTTCACCGCCATCGGGATCCGCATCATTGAGAACCAGGAGGCCGATTCGGGAATGGGAAGCAGCCTGGCCCAGGGCGTAGCTGCGACGCCCGCCGACAGTCACGGATGGGTCATCATGCTGGCAGACATGCCCTTCATCCTCCCTACCACGATACATGCCGTCGTCAATTCCCTGGATGGAACGAAAAGCATCGTCATACCCGTCTGCCAGGGAAGATACGGCCATCCGATAGGATTCGGGAGGAACTACCGAGAATCTCTAACGGCACTAACCGGTGATCGGGGTGCACGGAAAGTGATTCGCAAGCACTCCGCACAGGTTCGCACTGTAAACGTAGAGGATCCTGGTATCTGGTGTGATGTTGACACGCCATCCGAGCTCGAGCAGCATCTGTCATCAATGGAGCAGACAACGTGCAAAAACGCTTGACCGAACTGGAAACACGATCGGCTTTCCAGGAAGAAACCCTGGAACAATCAAGCCGGATTATTGCCCACCAGCAACAAGTGATCGACAAACTGCAGCGGGAGATCAACCTGCTAGCAAGACGGATGGCAGAACTGCAGCCATCACCCGCGGCCGGTACTGCGCAAGAGCCGCCACCCCCTCACTACTGACGGCACCCATGTATATCAATCCTATCGACACCGAGCAAAAACGACAGATTCGCGCCTCCACTTTGGAGTGGATCTATCGCGCCCGGGATCTGTTTCACATTGAGCTGGCACCGGTACCCATCCTTTTCAATCTGCAAGGGCGCGCCGCCGGAATGTACCGGGTGGCAAGGGGAAAACGTGAGATCCGCTACAACCCCTATCTATTTGCCAAGTATTTCAGGGAAAATCTGGAAACCACCGTTCCCCATGAAGTGGCCCACTACGTAGCCGATGTTCTCCACGGCTTGCGGCATATCCGCCCGCACGGTCCTGAGTGGCAAGAGATCATGCATGCCTTCGGGGTCGAACCCCGTGTCACGGGAAATTACGATCTGACCGGGATCCCGGTCAGACGGCAGCAGCGATTCGATTACCGCTGCAGTTGTCAAATTCACCGACTGACCAGTTCACGTCACAACAAGATCCGTCACAGAGAAGCGACCTATTTCTGCAAGCAATGCGGGGAGAGATTGATTTACAAAGGATAACGCCAGCCTAGCCTACACGTCACTCCGACTGCACCCGATGAGACACCTCCTTTCCGGCTGATACGGAAAAGACACGCTTCGCCACCAGGCGCATGTTGGGGTCGAATTCATAGAGATGGGGGCTTCCGGTCTCCAGCTCATATTCCACTATCTGCGACGGGGTCATTCTCTCAATATACATCACAATGGAACGCAAGGAATTACCGTGTGCGGAAACCAGGACATGCTCTCCCCTCCGCAGATGGGGCACGATCTTCTCCCGATAATAAGGGATGGTGCGCTCTGCAGTCATTTTCAAACTCTCCCCGTTAGGAGGAGGCACGTCGTAACTACGCCGCCACAGGTGTACCCGTTTCTCACCAAATCGTTTACGGGCCCAATCCTTGTTCAATCCTTGCAGATCACCATAATAGCGTTCGTTCAGCTTTTCCGAGACATAGATCCGAAGTTCATTGGCATCTCCCTCGGTGGGTACGAAGTGCTCATACCACTCGCTGCTCTTTTCATGCACACGGACATACTGCTGGCAATAACGATTACATTTGAGAATCTCATATAGCGTATCCTGAGCACGCAATAACGCGGAGGTAAAGGCAACATCGAAGCGCTCACCAGCCAACAGCGCCGCTGCCTGCTGTGCTTCCTTCACCCCTTGAGGGCTGAGTGAGACATCCACCCATCCGGTAAAGCGGTTCTGGAGATTCCAGATAGACTGTCCGTGCCTGACCAGAAACAGGCGACTCACAAGGCACTCCTTTCTCTTTTTCTCGCTTTCTGCTCGACATTCACTTCCGCAATACCCAGCCGAGAGTAAGCAGTGCCCATCCATCAAACATCAAGCTGATGCTGATATACAGCCCAACCCACCAGGCAGAACTGTCGGGCCAACCGCTCAGGAACAGCAATGCCAACACCGCAGACACCACCCCATTGAGGGCCATCCAGCCCCACCCTCGTACAGGATGGATCAGTTGTGCGAGAATGAAACTGCTGATTGCGTCCATCAGCAGATAAAAAGCGATCAACAGCCCCAACGCCGCCACACCCACTTCTGGCGAGAACAACAGCAATCCGCCCACACTGAACAACAGCACTGGCTTCAGCCAGGTGGTCAACCGCCGCGGTTCATAGCGATAGGAGTGAACAGCCCAGAGCAGGCCTGCGCCGATCAGCAGTCCGGAGAAAAGAACCACTGTTCCCAGGGATACCAGCTCCGGTAACACCAGTCCCGCCACCCCCACCGCGATCAAGGCCATGCCAACGGTCCGGCTAAAGGAACCGAAACTGCGAATCGGGTTCTCTTCAAAAAAATAGTGGTTCATCCTTCCCCTCGCTTTACTGGAGAATCACAGCGATCACTAAGCCACCATTTCCGCATGCACACCATGCAGGTTGATAAAATCCAATAAAGTAGTTTCACTGAACCGATCTGGAGAATACTCTACGATGAGGCGGTGAACATGCTCCGGATCGGGCAATGCCAGCGCGATTCCTGGTTGATGTTCCAGCCGCACCGCCAGATCCTCACGGGCCGAATGGTCCAGGGTTTCCTTCAGATGGATCAAGACCCGCCTTCTTCCCACTGACATCTCCGCACCTCCTCGTTGATTTCCGGCCTGCACTCAAGGCACCATGCCCGAACAGAATCGTTACAATGGAAAGATGGTGTCTGCGGAGAGAAACATCAACTCCCGACAAGGAAAATCCCCCCGGCTATGGCTCGTTCCGAGAATGAGTCCTGCCATGGTTCTGCGCTGCACTGAAGATGCCGCGAAGGATATTGAGCTCCATCCTGTCAAGATGGGAACGATTGAACAGACGGCGCAAACGGCGCATCAGCTGACGTGGGTTGTTGGGATCGAGGAACCCGATATCAATCATCATCTTTTCCAGATGACGATAAAAATCCGCTAGCTCATCGGCCGTGGCCAGCAATCGGTTCTCCGCCGGAGCTTCCTGCCGTGAAGATCCCGCCAGAGCGGCCATGCGTAACTCGTAGCTGACTACCTGGACAGCCGCAGCCAAATTCAGGGAGCTGAATGCAGGATCGGCCGGGATGTGCAGCAGATAGTGGCATTGTTCCAATTCCTCATTGGTCAGCCCCGCATGTTCCCTTCCAAAGACGAAGGCCACGCTGGATCCAGCATCCAGTGTATTGACGCGTGCCGCTGCTTCCCGAGGATCCAGCTGCGGCCAGCGGATGGTGCGCTGACGAGCGCTGGCACCCAACACCAAGCTGCAACCAACGAGCGCCTCCTCGAGCCGCTCACATACTACCGCCTCAGCCAGCAAGTCATCTGCCCCCGATGCACGGGTTGTGGCATCAGCATGGGGGAAATGGGCAGGATCCACCAGATAAAGCCGACTCAGTCCCATGTTTTTCATTGCCCGCGCGGCGGCGCCGATGTTTCCCGGATGTGAGGTCTGAACCAGTACAACACGAATGTTCGACAAATGCATGGATCTCCGTAAGACTTTCGAAAAGCAACCTTCCCATTATCCCACCGAAGACACCACTCCGGTGAAACTTTTTCTGTTAGAATGTGCGGCCACCTGGTTCCGGAACGGCGCCTGAGATCCGACACCGTCACGAACCATAACATTGAAGAGGTTTACTCGAATGCATCCCCTGCTCAATATCGCCGTTCGTGCCGCTCGTAACGCAGGCACCATCATTAGCCGCTCGGTGGAGCGAATCGATACACTCACCATCGATACCAAGGCCCAGAATGATTTCGTCACCGAGGTGGATCGACTGGCGGAACAAGAGGTCATCAAGGTGATTCGCAATGCATACCCCGATCATGGCATCCTGGCCGAAGAGAGCGGTCTGCAGCAGGGAGACGATTACCAGTGGATCATCGACCCCTTGGATGGCACAACCAATTTTCTGCACGGATTTCCGCAATTCGCCGTCTCCATCGCCGTGCGGCACAGGGGACGCACCGAGCATGCGGTGGTCTATGACCCCATGCGTCAGGAACTATTCACCGCATCCCGCGGATCCGGCGCGCAACTGGATGGACGACGCATCCGGGTCAGTCGGCGCAAGGGGCTTGATGGAGCATTGTTAGGTACCGGTTTCCCTTTCAAGCAAAAACACCACTTGGATGTCTATCTCGCCACCTTCAAGGCATTGTTTGTTCGCACCGCGGGAATCCGTCGTCCGGGTGCGGCAGCACTGGATTTGGCCTATCTCGCTGCTGGAAGACTGGACGGATTCTGGGAAATCGGCCTGAAACCTTGGGACATGGCGGCAGGGGCACTGCTGATCCGTGAGGCGGGCGGCCTGGTGGGGGACTTCAGCGGCGGTGACCAATATCTGGAAACCGGCAATATCGTCGGTGGCAACGCCAAGCTGTTTTCAGCAATCTTGCAGACCATTCAGCCCCACCTCCCCCCCGAACTGAAATGCTGAAACCTGGAGACCGCCGCCCGCTTCGAGAACTCAAGGGCAAGTCCAAGACCGAACGCATCCCTGTCAAGGTAATACCTGCGGAACAACCGTTACCCAAGCCCCGCTGGATCCGGGCTCAGTCCCCGAACCGCCCCGAGGTGGAGCGACTCAAACAGATCCTGCGCGATCACCGGCTCCACACAGTTTGCGAAGAGGCTGCCTGTCCCAACTTGGGAGAATGCTTTCAGCATGGTACCGCCACCTTCATGATCATGGGCGGAATCTGCACCCGGCGCTGCCCCTTCTGCGATGTGGCCCACGGCCTGCCCCACCCCCTGGACGATACCGAACCGGAAAATCTGGCTCGTACTGTCCGTGCCATGGGGTTGGATTATGTAGTGATCACCTCGGTGAACCGGGACGATTTACGCGATGGTGGGGGCGCTCATTTTGCCGCCTGTATCCGGGCGATTCGTGAACTGGCCTCCGAGGTCCGCATTGAGATCCTGGTTCCCGATTTCCGGGGACGGGTGGAGCTTGCATTGGAGGAGTTGAACCGACATGCCCCCGACGTATTCAACCATAACCTGGAGACAGTGCCTCGTCTTTATCGCCAAGCTCGCCCCGGCGCCGATTACTACGGGTCGCTGAAGTTGCTCGAGCAATTCCGGCAATACAACCCCGACGTGCCCACCAAATCAGGGCTGATGGTAGGACTGGGAGAGAATGACGAAGAAATCGAGCAGGTAATGATGGATCTGCGTGCCCACGGCGTGGAGATCCTGACCCTGGGCCAATACCTGCAACCGGGCCCCCATCATCTACCAGTGAGACGCTATGTTTCCCCCGAGAGATTCCGCTACTTTGCCGAGCTAGGCCGCAGGATGGGATTCAGCAACGTGGCCAGTGGACCCATGGTTCGCTCATCCTATCATGCCGACCGGCAGGCGGCGGGAGAACGGGTGGAATGACGGTCCATCTGGCCCGCATTATCGAAAGCCTGCTGCTGCCCCCCGGTATTCTGTTACTGCTCATTGCCACCGGCCTGCTGCTCGTGCGTGCCCGACCACGCTTGGGATTCATCTTGGCCACCAGCTCGCTGCTGTCACTCTATCTATTAAGCATCCCGGCAGTGGCCCACTCGCTGATCGGTCTCCTGGAGGAACGATACCCTCCCCTTACCGAACTGCAGCTGGACAGGTCCGGCGCCGCTCGGGCGATCGTGGTGTTGGCAGGCGGACGCAAGGCCAACGCTCCGGAGTATGGGGGGGACACCGTCTCCCATCTCTCCCTCACCCGGCTGCGTTATGCCGCCTGGCTGCATCGGCGCACCGGGCTGCCCATTATCACCAGCGGGGGAATTGTTCTCACCGATTCACGAAAATCGGAGGCGGAATTGATGGCCGAGGTCCTGCAGGAGGCATTTGGTATCGAACGGGTCATCACTGAAAATGCCAGCAGGAACACCCGGGAGAACGCCCGCAACGTCCGACAGATCCTTGAACAACAGGGCCTGGCCCCCGTCTATCTTGTCACCCATGCCTTTCACATGCCTCGCGCCGTCTCCTCATTCCGCAAGGCCGGAGTACACGTCATTCCTGCCCCCACCGCTTTCACCAACCGGCCGGGGAGATATGGGGGACGCAGGCTGCTAGACTATCTCCCGCAGGCTACGGCACTACAGATCAGCTGGATGGCATTGCATGAATATACCGGGATGCTTTGGTACAACATCTCGGATACCGAAGATTAGGCCTCTTCAGCCGCTCCCAGGAAATCGAAAGGCTAGTCACTGTCTCTTTTCGAGCCGCTCCACCCGCTCGGCCAAGCGCTCGATCCGCTGCGCTATCTCCTCGAGTCGCTGTTCAAGAAGCGCAGGATCGGCCTGGCGCCCTCCGGTAATATTCCTTCCTCTCCCCGTCTCCGAAGTGTCCTCTCCGGCTGGTGATACTTCTCCGCTGAACAGGTGAGCATAGCGAGACTCCCGCCGTCCTGGTTCACGAGGCAACCGCGCAACCAACGGACCTTCCTCCCGGGTCATCATGCCCCGCAGGACCGCTTCCACCTCTGCTACTCCCTGGAACCGGCAAAGACGGGCCGTATGGCTCCGTAGTTCGCCAGGGGTCTGAGGCCCACGCAAAAAAAGCTCGCAAAGAATCGCCAGCTCCTGCTCACTCAGCTGCAGCTCACTGAACTCCGTATTGGCAAACCGGTGCTGATATTTTGTTACGCGGGAACCGAATCCACTGCGCGCACTGACCAACCGCCTTTCGATCAGAGCATCGAGTGTCTGCCGGACGGTGGACTCATCCATCACCACCACGGGATCCCGATTGCTCTTCTGGTTGCAGGCGTTGATCAGTGCGTTCAGCGACAACGGATAGTTCTCAGGCGTGGTGATGGCCTTCTCGATGAGCGAACCAATCACCCGCGTTTCGTTGAAGGTCAGGGTCATATCCACGTTTTTCTTTCTCTTGTTTGGTATTCACCTGGCATGCGCTATGCCATGGATGATTGGCTTTACGAAATGGGTCCTTGCCCTTCAGCCTGGCAAGAGCTGTTTTACCTGATTCAGCGATGCCTCGTCCGCAATCAAATCTGCCAAGGTATACCGATCAAGAGTCTTGATATAGGACACCACCGCCTGCTGCAGTATGGTATAGAGACGACAGTTGGGCAACAAGGGACACTCCATCGCCTCGCAATTGACCGGATTCAGAGTGCTCTCCACATCTCTCACCACCTTGCCCAAATTGATCTCATCCGGCGCCTTGCTGAGACGGATGCCACCACCACGGCCCTGCTGGGTAAAGATGTACCCGAGCTTACCCAGATTGTGCACCACCTTGACAACATGGTTTCGGGAGATGCCGTAACCCTTGGCAATGTCGCTGACGCGAGCCAGCTTCATCGGCGGCAGTGCCGATAAATAGATCAACACCCGCAGGGAATAATCGGTATAACGGGTTATTTGCATCGGGGCATCCCGGGCCTGTGTACTGACAGGAAGACGGAAAGCACTGGGAACAGAAAGTCAAAAATAAATGCCACCATATTGACAACCCGTTAACCTGTATCTAGTATCCAACTATGCGTCAAGGCGTTCACCTTCCCCTCCTCGATATTATAGGCAGAATGTCCTTGTTATCGCTACCCAAACCGTGTTGTTTTGCTCAAAAATGCGGTTTTTCGCACAAAAACATGCATGTGAAATATATGTAAAAGGAGGCAGTAATGTCTGAACGCATAACCAAGAGCATGGCCCGAAATATCTATTTCGGCGGCGGCGTGTTCTTTTTCCTGTTACTGGTCGGCCTGACCTTCGATACCATGAGTCAGCTCCCGCAGCGCGACAACCGTGCCCAGATCACCGACAGCATCGCTCTGGGAAAGAAGCTGTGGGAAGACAACAACTGTATCGGCTGTCACACATTAATGGGCGAAGGAGCCTATTACGCACCTGAGCTGGCCAATGTCTTCGATCGACGTGGCAATAGTGATGAGAAGACCTTCAAGCAGTTCATGAAGGTATGGATGTCCATCCAGCCGCTAGACAAACCGGGCCGTAGAAAGATGCCTCAGTTCCATCTAACCGACCAGGAAGTGGAAGCCTTGGCAGATTTCCTGATCTGGACCTCGCGCATCGACGATAACGGCTGGCCCCCGAACATCGAAGGGTGATGGAAGAGCGAATCTATGCGACCGGAGAAACGTCATGAAATATGAATCACAACAAGTAGCAAAACCCTATTTTATCTTTGCCCTGATACTGTTCACGGGACAAATCGTGTTTGGATTGATCCTGGGGATGCAATACATCAACGGCGACACCCTCTTCCCTTATATTCCATTCAACGTGGCCCGGATGGTGCATACCAACCTGCTGATCGTCTGGCTGCTGTTTGGATTCATGGGCGCAGCTTTCTATCTGGTGCCGGAAGAATCGGAAACGGAGCTGTACAGTCCCAAGTTGGCCCTCATCACTTTCTGGGTCTTTGCCGCGGCAGGGGTAGCAACTATTCTTGGCTATCTGTTGGTGCCTTATGCGACTCTGGCCGAGATAACCGGAAACGACCTGCTCCCCACCATGGGCCGGGAATTCCTGGAACAACCCACCATCACCAAGATCGGCATCGTGATCGTGGTCCTCGCTTTCATCTTCAACATCGGCATGACCATCCTCAAGGGTCGCAAGACGGTCATCAACATCGTCCTGATCACCGGTCTGATCGGTCTGGCGGTGTTCTTCCTGTTCGCCTTCTACAATCCGGTCAATCTGGTACTGGACAAGTATTTCTGGTGGTGGGTGGTCCATCTCTGGGTCGAAGGGGTCTGGGAGCTGATCCTGGGCGCCATCCTGGCCTTCGTACTGATCAAGGTCACCGGCGTCGATCGCGAATACATCGAGAAGTGGCTCTATCTCATCATCGCCCTGACCCTGATCTCCGGTCTGATCGGCACCGGTCACCATTACTACTGGATCGGAACTCCGGGCTACTGGCTCTGGTTCGGCTCCATCTTCTCGGCGCTGGAGCCCATCCCCTTCTTCATGATGATGCTCTATGCGTTCGATGTGGTGAAGCGCCGCCGTATCGAGCCGGGTAACAAGATCGCCTCCACCTGGGCCGTGGGCACCGCCACCATGGCGTTCCTCGGCGCTGGCGTCTGGGGCTTCATCCACACCCTGGCTCCGGTCAACTACTACACCCACGGTACGCAGATCACCGCAGCCCATGGCCACCTGGCTTTCTTCGGTGCCTATGCGATGATCGTGATCACCATCATCTCCTATGCCATGCCCATCCTGCGTGGCCGGGAAAACGGTAATCCTCCCGCCGCCCAGAAAGTGGAACGGTTCTCTTTCTGGTTGATGTGCATCAGCATGTTCGGCATCACCTTGGCACTGACCGCGGCCGGGGTCTGGCAGGTGTCACTGCAGCGGCTCCCCGAGACCGGTGCGATGGGCTTCATCGACACCCAGACCGAAATCATACCGATCTACTGGATTCGGCTGGTGTTCGGGTTGCTGTTCGCGTTGGGTGTGCTCGCCTATCTGGCCAGCTTCTTCATCGGCGGAAAGGAAGAGAAGAGCGCCACGGCATGACGGCCGCTGGTCGATAAACCTGGCTCCTCCGCCCGCATCCTCCCGGATGCGGGTGGGGGAACAACCCTTTTCATCAGGAGGCTCGGGTGGAAGAACAGGTCGGCAAGCTATGGCACAATTTCATCACCCGCCGGGTCACTACCGGCTATCCCGAGGCCGCCGTCTCCCTTCGCGAGTTGACCCCACGGTTGGCCACCTTCTACCGCGCCATCGGTGGCGATCCGGCCCGGACGGTCGGGTATGCCGACCGGCGCCAGCTGCGGAACCGGCTCTCCTGGCTGCAACGCCTCGCCAGCACTGACCGGCGTTTTGCCGTGGCCTGGCAAGATGAAAGAGGCCTTTATCTCCCTGAACGCATCGATCTGTTCCCCCGACCCGAATTCAACCGGATCCTCTATTTCTGGCTGACCGCCATGGCAGCGCAGCTGCCCCTGCACTTCCATTGGTTCAGGGACAACCAACGGGCCGCCCTGACCCTGCTGGAACGGTATCCGGGGTTCACCACCCCCTACGACGAGATGATCTCCGAACTTCTCGTGCAGCGCGCCCGATTGCCGCTCAAAACGGCTACCGAGAAACTCCATGAACAGGCGATCATTCGAGCCCTGAAAAGGCCGTCCGAAACGAGTGATCTGCCGATTCCCGAAGCAACGGCCCATCCGGTCCCTCTCTGGATCTATCCCGCCCCTTCGGTGCAGCACTCCGTCCCCGATGACGAGGAGCCGACCCCGATGCCGTCGGCAAAGGATGGTGATACGGAATCGATCGCATTACGCAAACAGGCGAAACGGGTGGACGACAAGAAGAAGAGTGACGGCCTGCTGGTTTTTCTCCCCGAAAGCCTGTTCACCTGGAGCGAGCGGATCAACGTGGATCGTTCCGAGGACGACAGCTTCGACGAAGATGCACCCTTCATCGCCCAAGAGCTCGAAGAGATCACGCTGGGCGAACGACGCGAGGGTCTCGCATCCCGGCTCAAAATGGATCTGGACCTCCCCTCCGCCGATGCCGACGACCATCCCGTAGGACCGGGTATCCGGCTCCCGGAGTGGCACTACAAGCGCCGCACCCACCTCGACGGCTACTGTCTGCTCCAGCCGCTGCTCAGCCGGGAAGCACACCCCACGGGACTGCCACATCACCTGAAACCACTGGTGAGACGGATCAGGGGACAGCTGGACAGTTTCCGTCTCGGCAGGCAACGAATGAGAAAGCAGCCATTCGGAGACGAGATCAATCTGGATGCCTGGCTGGAACACATCACCAACCCCGTCCATATCGCCGGGCAGAATTTTTTCAATCGTACCGAGCAACGACACCGGGATCTCTCCACCCTCATCCTGGCCGATCTCTCCCTCTCCACCGAGGCGGCCATCGACAACGACAACCGTGTCATCGATGTCATTCGGGATGCCCTGCTGCTGTTCGCGGAAACGCTGCACGCCATGGGCGATCCCTTTGCCATGTATGGATTCTCCTCGGTGCGCAACAAGATGATCCGCTATCACATCCTGAAGAATTTCAACGAATATCACGATGACCGGATACGCGGTCGGATCCAGGCCATCAAACCGGGATTCTATACCCGGCTGGGTGCCGCCATCCGACAATCCGTCCGGATCCTTTCCCGCCAATCGACGGAACGGAAATTGCTGCTGATCATCAGTGACGGCAAACCCAACGACCTCGATCGATACGAAGGACGCTACGGCGTGGAGGATACCCGCAAGGCGGTGCAAGAAGCCAAAAGGGAAGGCATCACACCATTTTGCATCACGGTCGATGCGGAGGCCAACAGCTACCTGCCCTACCTTTTCGGCAGCCGCGGTTACAGCGTGATCCATGATACCTTGAAACTCCCGCGGGTGGTGCCGGAGATCTACCTCGGCCTGACGCAATGAAGGAGAAACGATGAAGCAGAACATCTATTACCTGCCCCAAGGCAACGAAATCGAACTCTTCACCCATGCCGCCGAGCTGCATTTGCCGGTGCTGATCAAAGGGCCGACCGGTTGCGGCAAGACCCGGTTCATCGAATACATGGGCAAAAGGCTCGGCCGGCCTGTGCACACCATCGCCTGTCACGATGATCTCACCGCCGCCGATCTGGTGGGACGACACCTGATCGGCGCCGATGGCACCTACTGGCAGGACGGCCCCCTGACCCGAGCGGTGCGGGAAGGCGGAATCTGCTATCTGGACGAAGTGGTGGAGGCACGCAAGGATACCACCGTGGTACTCCACCCCCTGGCGGACTACCGCCGGGTACTGCCCCTGGAGCGGACCGGAGAAACCATCGAGGCTCACCCCGACTTCATGCTGGTGGTCTCCTACAACCCGGGTTACCAGAACCTGCTCAAGGGAATGAAACCCAGCACCCGGCAACGTTTCGTTTCCATCCAGTTCGACTATCCGGCGGAAGAACAGGAGGTCGAGATCATCGTCGCCGAGAGCGGCATCGAACCGCAGACCGCCCGGCAACTCGTCACGCTTGGCAAGGAGATTCGCCGGCTGCAAGATCACGATCTGGAGGAGAAGATCTCTACCCGCCTGCTGGTCTATGCCGCCATGCTGATGGAGAAAGGCTTCCCAAAACGGGATGCCTGTATCCACTGCGTGGCGGAATCCCTGACCGACGACACCGAGACCTTCCGCACACTGATTCAGCTCATCGAGCTGCACTTTCCCTCCGGCAAAGAGCAGGCCGCTTGAGCACAGCCATCGTCGCTCGACCGGTGACACAGGCCGCCCGGCACACTCCGGCCAATCCCGCAGTCTGGGTCTTCGTGCTCTCGGAGATGTCGGAGTTCGCCTTTTTCTTCATCGCCTTCCTGATCGCGAAACACCTTCATCCGGAAACATTCGCCGATGGACCGGCCCGGCTCAACACCCTGGCCGGCGTGGTCAACACCCTGCTGCTCATCACCAGCAGCTGGTTCGTCGCCAACGGCGTGAAAGCGATGAAACGAAACCATGCTCGTCGGACCCTGGGCTGGCTGGCACTGACCATTCTCGCCGGACTGCTCTATTGCGTGGTGAAATACCTGGAATACCTCTGGAACGTGGAACACGGCGTCGCCATGCGCGCCAACCTCTTTTTTGCGCTCTATTACTATCTCACTTTCAATCATCTGCTACACGTGCTGATCGGCATCTGCGTAATCGGCTGGGCTCTGCTCCAAACCGCGCTCGGGGCCTACGACTCACGACGGCATGAGGGGCTGGAAGGCGCCGCCACCTATTGGCACATGATCGATCTGGTCTGGATCCTGTTGTTTCCGATGATCTATATCGTGGGGTGACGACATGTCCCGCTTTCTTCGAGAACCCTTGAACCGAAGCTGGCTGCTCCTCGTCGCGCTCACCCTGCTCACCACCGCCATCGCCGAGGGAAACGATCTCACTCCCTTTCTCATCGCCCTGATCGCGCTAATCGTCGTCGTCAAAGGAAGACTCATCATCCGTGAATACATGGACATGAAAACCGCCAACCGGTGGCTCTACTGGGCTTTGATGCTCTACATGGCCCTATTTTCGTTGGCGATGGTGGTGTTTTCCGGTGCACACCGGTAATCCACCCATTGCGTGGCGCGAGACTTCTCCTTATCCTGTTCATGTCTTTTCTCCGATTGTGAACCCATGAACGACCTCGCCGCCATCGATCTGGAACACCCGGAACTTTACATCAACCGTGAGCTGAGCCTGCTGGAGTTCAACCAGCGAGTTCTGGAACAGGCCAAGGACGAATCGGTCCCCTTGCTGGAACGATTGCGCTTCCTTTGCATCTCCAGCACCAACCTGGATGAATTTTTCGAGATTCGCGTCGCCGGCCTGAAACAGAAGCTGGAACTGGGCTCCACTCAGGCCGGTCCCGACGGCATGCCACCCCAGCAGACACTGAAAGCCATCACCCGGCGAACCCGGCAACTGGTGGCGGAACAATATCGGGTGTTGAACGAAACCCTGATCCCGGCCTTGTCGGCGGAAAACATCCGTTTCATCCGACGAACCGAATGGACCCCGGCCCAAGCGGAGTGGCTGCATCATTTCTTCCGGAACGAGCTGTTGCCGGTCATCAGTCCCCTCGGACTGGATCCGGCCCACCCCTTTCCCCGGATCCTCAACAAGAGCCTCAATTTCATCGTCTCTCTGAAGGGGAAGGACGCCTTCGGTCGCAACACCAACATGGCAGTGGTGCAGGCCCCCCGCTCCTTGCCTCGCATCATCCAATTGCCACCCGAGGAAGAAGGGAACGGGCCCCACGATTATGTCTTTCTCTCCTCCATCATCCACGCCTGGGTAAACGAGCTGTTTCCCGGCATGAAGGTACTGGGCTCCTGGCAGTTCCGCGTGACCCGCAACAGCGACCTGTTCGTGGATGAGGAGGAGATCGATGATCTGCTACGCGCCATGGAGGGAGAGCTGGCCTCCCGCCGCTTCGGTGATGCGGTACGCCTCGAGGTCACCCATAATTGCCCCGAAAGCATCGTGGATTACCTGCTGGCCCAATTCGAGCTGGGGCGTGACGATCTCTACCAGGTGAACGGGCCCGTCAATCTCAACCGGTTACAGTCGGTGTGCGATCTGGTGGACCGTCCCGATCTCAAGTTCCCTCCCTTCACTCCCGGACTCCAGCGCCCCCTGGCCCATGAGACCGACATGTTCCAACTCCTGCGCAAGCAGGACATCCTGCTCCACCATCCTTATGAGTCGTTTGCGCCCGTGGTCGATTTCCTGCGCCAGGCAGCGACCGACCCCCGGGTGCTGGCCATCCGCCAGACCCTCTATCGCACCGGTGCCGATTCCCCACTGGTGGATGCCCTGGTTGGGGCGGCGCGGGCAGGAAAAGAGGTGACGGTGGTCATCGAGCTGCGGGCCCGCTTTGACGAACAGGAGAACATCAACCTGGCCAACCGCTTACAGAAGGCCGGTGCCCATGTAGTCTATGGCGTGGTCGGATACAAGACCCACGCCAAGATGATGCTGGTGGTCCGCCGTGAGGGGGAGCAACTACGCCACTACGCCCATCTCGGAACCGGCAACTACCATCCCCGTACCGCCCGACTCTATACCGATTACGGCCTGTTTACGAGCGATGAATCCATAGGCCGGGACATGCACGACATCTTCCTCCAGCTCACCGGACTGGGAAAGGTCTCCAAGCTGCACAAACTGCTCCAGGCCCCTTTCACGCTCCACACCGCACTACTGGAAAAGATCGAGCGGGAAGCTCGCAACGCCGAGCACGGCAAGCCTGCCCGTATCATCGTCAAGATCAATGCGCTTGTGGAACCCAGGCTCATCCGGGCACTCTACAGGGCCTCCATGAAAGGCGTGACCATTGACTTGATCGTCCGTGGGATCTGCTGCCTGCGCCCCGGCATGGAAGGGATCTCTGAACGGATCCGGGTCCGTTCCATCATCGGCCGCTTTCTGGAACACACCCGCGTCTACTATTTCGAGAACGGAGGCACGCCGGAGATCTGGTGTGCCAGCGCCGACTGGATGGAACGCAACATGTTCCATCGCGTCGAGGTGGCATTTCCCATCCAGGCCAAAAAACTGCGCAACCGCCTCATCGACGAGTTGCAATGTTACCTGAACGACAATACACAGGCATGGCAGCTGCAAGCGGATGGCAGCTACAAGCGCATCACTCCAAAAGGCGAGACCCCTTGCTCCGCGCAGAACACCTTGCTGAACCGTCTCGGTTCATGATGTTTCGAAATCAACTGACAAAAATTGTCACCCCGAA
>Ga0256914_1000732_pt1 | contig 31715 bp, 25 predicted proteins | sample HulkmetaG_FD_191571 | JGI IMG/M metagenome (GOLD analysis project Ga0256914, IMG submission 191571) | Hydrothermal chimney microbial communities from Main Endeavour vent field at the Juan de Fuca Ridge, Pacific Ocean - Hulk | ecosystem: Environmental > Aquatic > Marine > Hydrothermal vents ... | reverse complement strand
CGCTTCCTCAAGGCTTGAGCATGTGACGTAAACGAACGTTATGTCCGTCTTTGCATCCATTACTCCCATGCGCTCACTAATGAGTGCCGTTTTAAATTGCTTCCCCTTTGGTTTTCTTTACTTCTGGGCTTCTGGACTGTAATCCTTACTATCCCTTGCAGCCTTAACAACCTCAACAACCTTTAACAACAACCTGACAATCACAAAACTTTAACAATCCCGTACCTCCAGCAGAACAACCAGAACAAAAGTTAATTAAGCTGAGTAGCCCAGCATAATCAATGATTTCACTGTCCCCCGAGGGCATCGCACTGATAGTCATTATAATCTACTGGGCGCTGATTGAGGCTTTAAAGAACAGAGGGATACTTGAAAGGTATGGATTGAATGCGTATGGCCCACTTCTGATAGTCAGGACAAAAAAAGGCCTCGGCTTTCTTGAAAAAATATCCAGGCCAAAAAGATTCTGGAGGTTTTTCGCCACCTCTGGAATTCCTGCAGTCTTTGCGGGAATGGCCTTCATGTTCGCTCTCGTTATACTGATGGACATTGTGATGATAAAGTCGCCTCCTCCCCCCTCCCCCGTCACATCACCAAGAAACGCCCTCCTGATTCCGTGGGTAAACACACTCTTCCCTCCAGTCTATCTGCTTATCGGACTCGTCGTTACTCTTGTCGTTCATGAGTTCAGTCACGCCATACTCTGCAGAGTTGAGGGTGTTAAGGTAAAATCTCTTGGACTTTTACTGCTAATAGCCCCGGTAGGCGGGTTTGCTGAACCGGATGAAGAAGAGCTTGAGAAAAAGGCCACAAGAGCTCAGAAAATCAGGATATTTTCAGCAGGAGTTATCAGCAACTTCGCACTGGCAAGCATCGCTTTTGCAATCTTTATACTCCTGCTCAACTTCCTGAGTCCTGTCGTTTTTGTGGCATACTCGTACAACCCCCGCATTCATCAGGGTGAAATAATATACTCCATAAACGGAGTTAACGTTTCCACACCTTCTGATGTGACAGAAGCTCTGCTCAAAACACCGTTTGGTGGGAAGCTAAAGCTGACAACGGACAGCGGAGAGTACGAACTACCTGCAATATATGGTGTTAAGATTGTCGGCCTGTACAAAAACTATCCTGCAGAAAAAGCTGGACTGAAAGTTGGCATGATAATATACGAGGTAAACAACACAGTCACACCAACTCTCGAATCTTTTGAGAAGGTTATGAGCAAAACGAAGCCGGGAGAGGTTTTAACCCTGCACGTTTACTGGAATGGAAGCACTGAGGTTTTCAGGATCAAACTTGCAAAATCTCCGTATTCGAACTCGGGATTTCTTGGTGTGGAGGTTTACGAGTACATATCCGGGCTGGAGCTTGGTTACAGCAGCATTCTGCTCAATCAGCTAAAGTCACTGCCATACAACCTGTGGAACATCAGGGGGTGGCTGTACTTCGTGGCAATGCCCCTTATGGGTTTCAAGGGCTTTATAGGCCAGACTGAAAAGTACTTCAAACCAAAGGTGCTTGGCAAGGAGCTGTTTGTCATTCTTACATCCCTCTACTGGATCGGGTGGGTGAACTTTTACGTGGGGCTTTTCAACTGCCTGCCGGCAATACCGCTCGATGGAGGGAGGGTTTTTTACGAAGTCCTTGCAGCATTTCTTGAAAGGCTTGGAATCAAAAGCGGTGACAGGATAGCCAGCAGCGTGGTAAAATACCTTGCCTATCTGATTTTTGCATCCCTGATAATGTCCATAGTTATACCAAACGTATCCGGCTATCTGAGGTGGCTGAGGTTGTAATGCTTTTTTGCTGTTGTTCGCAATCTTTCTGAATTCTCTTCTTCAATTCTCTCCTGAATGCGACTGCAGATGATTGAAGGATGACAGAATGATGACAGAACAATAAAAGTGGACTCGGCGGGATTTGAACCCGCGGCCTCCGCCTTGCGAAGGCGGCGCTCTGCCCCTGAGCTACGAGCCCACAGTACTCTGATCGTAAAAAATTAAATAAATGTTTTGCCTCCAGTCATCCGGTCTCGTTTGCCATGTGGCAGCAGTAGGTGCAGTTATATTTGCTTGGGGGCGGTATGTTCTTTCTTGCATGACAGTTCAGACACTCAGCAGCACTGTAGCTTGAGTTCCTGTAAAAGACCTTTGGCGGTCTGTATCCGTGCTCTTCAAGGTATTTTGTGAAGTTCTCCCCTATCGCCCACCAGCCAATGAAAACCTTTTTCTCATTTCCATTGATGACGACAACTGCCGGGAATCCGTAAGGATTCGTTTCTGCATAGACTTTCCTCTCAAGGCTGCTCCATCTGGTATGGTTATCCCAGTTGCAGAAGTGAAAGTCTATTTTATCTCCAAGTTCTTTTCTGAGCAGCTCCATATACGGCTCGATTTTCCTGCAGTTTGGACACCCCGTTTCGTAGTAGAAAAACACCTGTATCTGGTTGGTTTTTGGTGTTACTTGCTTACCCGGCTGGCTGGATGCATGAGTGGATGTATTCGTGGATGGGTGTGTGCAGCCCAGCAACAGAGCTGAAACGAGCAGTACGAGAACGAGCCACCTTTTCATGCTCCACCTCTACCCTAACCTCTACCCTAATTGCATCTAGCGTTAAAAAATTTTGCTACCGGTTTCGCATTATTCTTCCCGACCGTCTTGCTTCCAAGTTCTGTTTACTGATTATTGATTTTTGTTAAAATAGAGTAATTAAAATAAAAAATATTCCTAAATCTAATTACTTACACGATGCTTCTGCTTACACTTCGCTAAATTGATTGTCTTTTCTAATTAATTACCTTATACACTATAACATTTCTATTTTTATAAACCTTTCTTAACCATTTGCACTCTTTCAATCTTATTTTTTCCCCATACCTCTTCTTTTCAACCTCTCCAACAAAGATGTATTTGATCCTATATTTTTCAACCAAATTTTTAGATGCGTTTAGATAAATCAAATCAACGTCTCTTACCCTCTCATTTACGGCATTCCATCCTCTGCCCCACATAACCTCGTGGCCAACCCAACCAATAACTGTGGGTAATCCCGTGAAAGTTGATACTCTTGAGGAATAACTGTACGAATTTCCTGGGGCTTCAAGAACCACCCCACTTTTGTTTTCAAGCCATTTTATCGCTCTGTACTCATCAGGCTTACACTCTTCAAGCCACTTCATCCCGTTTAGTGTTAGCTCCTTTGTTTCACCCATAAAGGCTTTGTTTGGCATTGAGATTGCAGATGCAAGAGGATGAATAAGTGAGGCAGCAATGAGTATTATAGAAATAACTTTTGCAGCTTTCTGTAATTTTGTTAAAAAGAAAGCTGATGCAACACCCCAGAGCAACCAAACTTCTAAGTATATCTTCATCACAGTATTCATTCTTTCATATGGCTTTCCTAAGGCATCGTTTACGTAAAATAGCTCGCAGAAGATGAGTAAGAGTATGGCTATTAGTGCTAAGATAACTGGAAACTCTGTTTCTTTTCTTCTGTTCTGCAGTAGTAAAATTATTAAAGCCAATAAAAAAGCTAACTGAAAGTTTAACAAGAAACCGAGAATGCTGGTTATAGATAAGAGAATTACAGCTACTCTATGTTTTGCAAGATATGCTAATGTTATAAAACTAAATACGGCAAATATCTGAAGAAAGTCTACTGCATTTGTTCTCTCGTCAACAAACCCAATATAACCTCTAAGAAGCGAGTAGATAAATGCTGCAGCAATTACTACACCAAGAATTAAGAATCCCCTATTCTTCGTTGCGAGGTAGGCTGTTGTGATAAGCAAAATCAGGTATGCTGGAAAGTCCCATGTGTTAACTCCTATAAAGAATAAAGCGAATGCTAATGCTGATATGAACGAAATCATGTTAAATTTCCGATGTATTGCAAGGCAAATTCCAATAAATGCTAACTGAAAAGGAATTGACATGAAGTGAGCATGCATGTCCCCCTGCAGAAAGGTGAAAAACGGGTAGAAGTTGATTGTGTGGGGAATTATTCTTGTAGCTGAAGAAAAATCAAATGATTGGATCCAGTTGATAAATCCACCATTGAAAGGTCTATAGTTAAGTATATTTGTTCCAGTTACGTATGCCAAAAGCTGGAACAATCCAGATATGAAGCCCATAAAACAGGTAAAGATTGCCGTTGTCAATCCATGTAGTTTTTTCCCACACAGGTTATATCCAATTCCAAAAGCAGACTGCACGGCCATAGAAAAGAACGTAGCAACGGATAAGTTATAACCGTATTCAGCTTTAACTCCAGAAATCTTAATGAGAATAGCAGCAATTAAATGTCCGAAGTAGTAGTAAGACAGACTTCTTCCAGCAAACCATGGGTCTGGGGGAGGAAAGAAATTTGACCTTAAAATCGATTTTAGAAAAGCAAAATCCATGAAATCTTCTGAATATGCAAAATAAATTTCAGGTTTGTGCATTAAATATACTAATGAAATAAAAAAAGTTGAAATAAATATAATTTCTTGTAGAACAATATCTCTACTAAGTTTTACACGATTGCGTTTTAAAGTTAACAGTGAAAGTACGAGTAGGAAAAGTAAGGCAAAGATAATACTAAAATCAAATCTAAGTACTCTTAATCTCGAAAGTATCCAAGTAATATAAACTACAATAATTATGCCAAATTGTTTCGAAACTGAATATCCACAATCTTTAAAATTATCAAACAGAAACGCTACTAGTGGAAATGTAATAAATCCGATCAACTCTACGATTATCAAGAATGGCAAGAAAATCATTGCACTCATTATGTTTTTACTGATTTTTGTTAAAATATAAAACATTCGAAAAATCTCAACGCAACTCAGTACACTTCTTCACAGCCAGTGGCAGCCTTTCAATCAGATCCATCGCCGTAAAACAGTAGCCGAGCTCTTCAAAACAGATATCTCCAGCAAGTCCCGTAATGAAGGATGCAGAGGTTGCTGATCTGAATGGATCTGAAGAGATTGCAAGGAATGCACCGCAAACACCGGCAAGCACATCACCTGTACCACCCACAGTCATCCCCGCATTTCCGGTTCTGTTGAACTTTAATCTGGTGCCATCCGTTACAATGTCCACAGCTCCTTTAAGCAGTACTGTTGCATTCAGCTCTTTTGCAAGATTACTCACCTCTCCAATCTCAGCAGCCTCAACACAATCGATCCCGAAGTACCTTTTGAGCTCTCCTCTGTGAGGTGTAAGAACGATGCTATCGCATTCAGCAGCATCGACAGCCCCCAGAGCCCCAGCGTCAAGAACTATTCTGTCACACTTTCCTGAAACAATCTTGACGACCTCTGATGCAACTTCTTCGTCCATCCCCATCCCTATTACTGCAGAATGACACCTCTCAGCCAGCCTTCCAACCTCATCAAGGCTGCTCACTATTAACTCCGGAGAGTAGGAGGACACCGTTTCCCTTATACCTGAAGGGACGGCAAGAAATGCCAGATCGGCCCCGGCCTTTAAAACAGCCATTGCGGCCAGAGCGGGTGCTCCCGTGTATGGTCCTCCTCCAACAATTAAAACTCTGCCGTGAGTTCCCTTGTGTCCGTACCTATCTCTTCTGAGAGTTATTTTTACATCTCCCGGACCGGCAAGCTTTTCGAACGATTCAGGAATGCCGATATCCCTGACCACAAGCTTTCCAACACACTCTTTTGCCTCTTCTCTCAGCAATCCGGGCTTTGGTTTGTGGAAAGTAACAGTTACATCAGCTCTAACTGCCTTGTCAAACTCGCCACTGTCAGGATTTAGCCCCGTTGGCACATCCACAGCGATTTTTACACAGTCAGATGAATTTATCACATCAACGGCTGTTGAGTACGGCTCCCTCAGCTTACCCTTAACTCCTGTGCCAAGCATCGCATCCAGAATGCAGTCTGTTTCAAGCCTCTCTTTCAGCTCTTTAAGCTCTTCAGAGTCCCTTATTTCAACGATTCTCACTCCAGAAAGTCTGCACAGTTCAAAGTTTCTCCTCGCTATTTCCGTTTTTATTTCACTGCTTCTTCCAAGCAGGATAACCTCCACATCCGCCCGGCATGAGAGAATTCTTGATGCCACAAACGCGTCTCCACCGTTGTTACCAAGTCCCGCAAAAACAGTGACTTTAGATGGCCTTAACTTCAACACCTCATTTGCAAGAGCCATTCCCGCGTTTTCCATTAACTGCAGTCTTGAAAGCCCGAAGTACTCGCAGTTCAGGTCGAGAGCTGCCATTTCTTCAGACGTTATACACTCTATACACTCCATACGCTCCATTACACTCCCTGTTTTCCAGTCCTCAGGGTTTCTGTTCATTCTCTCACCTCTTTTTTCTGAACTCTTCGTACCTTCTTTTCGCCTCTTCAGCTTTCTTGAGATCGCCAAGTTTCTCGTACGCCTCAGCAACGTGTTTCCACCAGCTCCCCTCCTTCTCAGCTTCCTTCAGGCAGTATTCAAGATACTTTCTCCAGCAATCTCTGGCCTTCTCCTTTTCTCCAATCTTCTCGTAGATTCTAGCCACGTCCTCCCAGAATACGCCCTCTTCCTGAGCTTCTTTCGTATAGTACTCAACAGCTTTCTCCCAGCACTTCCTTGCATTTTCCACATCCCCAGCCTCTTCGTAAAGCTTCGCTGCATCCTCCCAGTACCATGGCTCCTCTTTTGAATATTCTTCGAGACATCTTGCAGCATCTCTCTTTTTACCGGCCTTTCTGTAAAACTCACTGGCTTCTTTCCAGTAGTAACTCTCCTTATTTTCTCTTGCAAGCTCCTCGTAGAGCTTTGCGACATCCTCATACCTTCCAGCCTTTTCATAGTTCCATGCTGCACTCTCTTTCATTCCAGCTTTAAGCCAGCATTCAGCAGCTTTTTCGTATTTTCCTGCTTTTTCGTATTTCCTTGCAGCAGCTCTGAAGTTGCCGGACTTTTCAAGAGAAGATGCACTCCTCAGCCTCTCTCCAATACTCATATCTGGCTCGGAAATCCACCAGATGCCAAGCAAGAAGGATACAGAATAGAATATGATCACATAGACTATGTAAATAGGCTCTGTCCACGCATAGCATATATAGGCCGCATATGCAGCGGGAATGGAATAAAGAGCCAGAAGAATTGCATACTTTGACCTTGCGTAAGCAAACAGCAGTGTTATCAGCAGCAGTAGTATGAAGAACACAGCAAAACCCAGGCCCAGCACGATCCTCAGGGTTGTTATTAAACCCAGCTTGTATATCATTGCAGAGAGGATTGCAACAGCGGCAAGGATGACTGTAACTATACCGGCCATCAGCCTGTCCATGTCGCGGAAAATACATTCAGGTTATTTAATGTTTTTACATTTGAAGCCATATTTCAGCACACCTTTCATTCAGCATCACCTTTCAGAGAGGACACGAAAAGGGTTAAAACCGATGAAACTCGCCTTGAAAAGGATGAGTAAAGCTGGCTATCTGGAAACGAACTACTGGATAGAGAGAAACGTGGGTATTGAGGTTTACGCAACAACAACTCCCGGCACGGGAGGAAGAGTGAAGGAGAGACCGGAGGATTTCGTTGTAGAAGAGGTTGCAAATTTAAAGCTGAGCGAGGATGGACAGTTCACGGTAATCAGGGTCAGAAAGGTTAACTGGGACACCCTGAATTTCGTCAGAGTACTTGCAAAAAAGCTGAAGATAAGCCAGAGGAGAATAGAATATGCGGGAACCAAAGACAAAAAAGCCGTAAGCATTCAGTACTTCAGCATATACGGGTTGAGTGATGAGCAGGTGGAGAAACTGAAGAATTTAAAGATAAAGGATGCTGAAATAGAAGTCCTCGGAAAATCAAGAAGCAGGATCAGCCTTGGAGATCTATCAGGAAACAGGTTTTTTGTCAGGGTCAGAGATGCTGAAAGCGAACCCGTTCCAGAAACACTCAGAGAGCTATTAGAAAAGGGGGCTCCAAACTTTTTCGGTCTTCAGAGATTTGGAACAATGAGATTCATAACACACAGGGTTGGTCTTGAAATTTTGAGGGGGAATTATAAGGAGGCTTTCTGGATATACGTGGCCATGCCTTTTGAAGGGGAGAGCGAGGAGGTCAGGGAGATAAGAAAGGAGCTCTGGGAAACGAGAGATCCAGTTGTGGGATTAAGAGAATTTCCAAATTATCTCAGATACGAAAAAATGCTCTTGCAGGCTCTGAGGGAGGGTAAGAGTGAGGAAGAAGCTCTGTTAATTCTGCCAAAAAATTTAAAATTGATGTTCATACACGCGTATCAATCCTACGTATTTAATAGAACGCTGAGTGAGAGAATAAGGGAATTTGAAAGTCTCAGACATGTAGAGAGAGATGATGTGGTTGGATTTTTTGACAGAAACGGCATAAAGGAGGATTTTTCGCCGGTAGAGTGGAGATTGAAGAGAGTAAAATTTCTTATTGAGATGAAAAGGTGTGCTCTTGCATTACCTCTTCCCGGATACGAAAGCAGGCTTAAGGGATGGGCTGGAGAGGTTGTTAGGGAAATTCTTGAAGAAGATGGAATCGGGCTTGAGAACTTCAGGCAGGAATACAAGGAGTTTTCATCCAGAGGCGGGTACAGGCTGGCAGAACTGCCATTTTCGGAGTTCAGCTACGAAGTTGAAAATGATGGCGTCGTTTTCAGGTTTTTCCTGCCCAAAGGATGCTACGCTACAGTCTTCTTGAGAGAATTTACCAAGAGCTGTTTGATGTAATGCTGAATCTCAAAAAATCCCGTGGAAAAGTCCGTTAAAATCTATTTCTGCCCTGAATGGCTCTCCAAACTCCCTCATAGCTTCGAAGCCGTTAACGGCAAAAACGGCTTTACCGAGCATGACCATGGACGCCAGACCTCCAGCGGCCTCAACTGCCTCAACAACGTCAAGAATTTCATCGTCCATAACCCCGCTCTCCAGAGCAAACATTTTGGACTGATGGAACAGGTTCCTGACATCCGGTTTCTTCAGAAACTCCTTCATTCTGAGCATGCCGGTTGAGAAATCGTACTCCTTTAACGCCTCTTTTGTGTCAAGTTCACCCAGAACGAGTATGTCAAGAGTACTGACAGGAAAATCGACCTTTTTAACCGTTGCAAGTGAAGGAGAAGCAGCTTTCAGCCTGCAAACGATTCCTCCGTGGAGCTGGGTTGTAACATCTCCAAGCCCCGTGGAGCTCAGAACTTCAGCTTCATGAGCAATGTCAGCCAGACTGATTAAATCCAGCCCAAAGTGTAGCTTCGACACAGCTATTAAGGCTGAAAGTGTTAGAGAAGCACTCATTCCGAAACCACACCCTACTGGATACTCTGGCTCGAGAACGATTGATGCTGGGAGCGATGCATCCTCCCCATTCATTTTCCTGCAAAGCATGGAAATTGCCGTCTTTACAGTTCTGACCTCCCCGCAGTTTTTAAAGATGAGTCTGAATTCGTTATTTTCCTCGCAAATTCCCCGAGAACCGTTTTTCAGGGCGATACCCACACCGTAGGATCCAGAAAGTTTCGGGTTATCGCTCCTCTCCGGCGTAAACATGCAGGTTATGCTTGCTGGAGATACAACCTCTACTTTCATGAATTTCACCTTTTTCTTAAGTTTATCTTCATCACTCCGGAATCACTCCGGAATCATTGGAATCATTTCAGAACATCACCTCAGAACCGTAAACCTTGCTGGTTCAATCCACTGAGACCCGCATTTTGGACATTTCTTGGCATCTATTTTATTCATGACGAAGCCACACTTCCTGCAAACAGGTTGTGTAAATGCAAGAGTTACTCCCTTCCTCTTCAGAATTCTGGCTGACTGCTTTAAGAGAGCGTAAACTTCACTTTCACTCTCAAGCTCAAGCAGCTCGCACAGGTCTTTTGCAGTAAATGCTCTTCCCGGATTTTTCAGCAGAACGTCTATCAGCCTCTCCTTCACAGTTGAGAACTTCTTGGTGTTTTCTGGGTTCATGGGAACAGGCTATGAAGCGGAACGTATTTATTTTCCCTCTTCGCTGGAGAATCCATGGCAAAGATATATTATGATAGTGATGCAGATTTGAAGTATATAAAAGACAAGACTGTGGCAGTGATTGGCTACGGAAGTCAGGGGCATGCACACGCTCTAAACCTGAGAGATTCCGGCGTTAACGTCATCGTTGGACTTTACGAGGGAAGTAAAAGCTGGAAAAAAGCTGAAAGTGAGGGATTGAAGGTTAAAAAAGTTAAAGAGGCTGTCAACGAGGCTGACGTTATTGCCATGCTAATACCAGATACAATTCAGCCAGCAGTTTTCGAGAAAGAGGTCAAAGGCGGGCTTGATGAGGGAAACATGCTTCTTTTCGCTCACGGCTTCAACATACACTACAACCAGATAGTCCCTCCAGACTTCGTTGACGTTACAATGGTTGCACCTAAAAGCCCGGGACATCTTGTCAGGAGAATGTATGCAGAAGGAAAGGGTGTTCCAGCTCTTGTTGCAGTGGAGCAGAACTACAGTGGAGAGGCTCTGGAAAAAGCCCTTGCATACGCCAAAGGTATAGGATGCACGAGGGCTGGAGTTATAGAAACAACGTTCAAGGAGGAAACAGAAACTGATCTGTTTGGTGAACAGGTCGATCTCTGTGGAGGAGTTACCGAGCTGATAAAGGCTACTTTTGAGACAATGGTTGAGGCAGGCTATCAGCCAGAGGTTGCGTACTTTGAAGCCCTGCATGAGCTCAAGCTTATAGTCGATCTGATTTACGAGGGTGGAATATACGCAATGTGGTACAGTGTGAGTGACACTGCAAAGTACGGTGGAATGACGAGGGGCAAGAGAATAATCAACGAAAACGTTAGAGAAGAAATGAAGAAAATACTGAAGGAAATACAGACAGGCGAGTTTGCAAGAGAGTGGATTCTTGAAAATCAGGCTAACAGGCCAGTTTTCAACAAGCTGCTCAGGATGGAGAGGGAACACCTGATAGAGAAGGTTGGCAGGGAACTCAGAAAGATGATGCCGTGGTTGAAGGGAATAGACGTTGAATGATTAAATTTTTGATTTTTTCTTCAATTTCTTCACTTCTGCTCTTCATTCCAATAATTCCGCAATCTGCAGACAGCAAAATTTTAAAAATTTTTATTTTAAAGCTCAGCACATCTTCAGAGCCCTGTACAGCTCTGCAACACTCCAGGCCTGAGCTATGCATCCGTTTGGATTGTAAGGTTTATCTCCATCAAAAATTTCTGACACAAATCCGATTCCACAGTCGTAGAGATGAGAAAGCAGAGGGTTCAGAAGTGATCTGTCCAGACTCATGCCAGCATTCTTTCTTAGATCGAAGTAAAAACCAATAAGCCACGGCCAGACGCAGCCGTTGTGATAGCTTCTGTCTCCACAGTACCTACCCACGTAATTCTCATCGTCCCGGGAAAGAGTTCTCAGACCAAAGGGAGTTAGCAACTTCTTATCACACAGTTCAATTACACTCCCAGAGTTGCCGATTATTTCCTCTCTCATATCTCCAACATCACTGCCAGCATCTTTCAGAATGCCTGTGATGATTGCAAGAGCAATCACCTGATTTGGTCTGAATGAGGAGTCGTTTTCAAGGTCGTTCAGGTAACTTCCATTCCAGAAGGTCTTCCAGAACTCTTTCAGTGTTTCTCTCCAGTCCTGCTCAACTTCTATTCCGTACCTTTCGGCAAAGGCAAGGGCATTTATCCAGAGAGCGTTAATTTCAACAGGCTTTCCCTCTCTTGGAGTAAAGACTGTATCCATCCAGGTTGTCTGTGGTTTTACCTTTATCAGCTTTCCTTTCAGCTCTGCAACATCACTCTCAGGATAGGAGCTGAACAGCTCTTCAAGGTACACTTTTATTCTGTACAGAAACTCCTTATCACCGGTCTTTTCCATGTACTTCCCGAGTGCATAGATGAACCACAGGCTCGCATCGCTTGAGTTGTAAGTTACTTCCCTCCCAATCCTGTTCGGAATTAATCCATCCTTCATTCTCCGGGCAAAGTACAGGAAAACTTTCCTTGCCTGCCCGAACATGCCCCTCTCAAGCAGCAAACCCGGCAGGCTTACAAACGTATCCCTTCCCCACGACTCCGTAAACCAGTGATAGCCAGCAACAACTGTCTCATCTCTTAAAAAGGCATCACAGGCTCTTTCAAGCATGGATTCCGGTGTAAAAACTCTCAAAACCCTTTCTCCCATTGCCTTTTTCCACTCCCCCTTATCTCCCTCACTTTCAGTCGGATAACCCTCAACGCTCGCAATCAGTTCAATGGATTTACACACTGCAGAAAACAGGTAGGGTGAATACAGGTTCTCACAGCACTCGTAACCCCTCTCACAGTCGCGTGGATAAAAAACGTCGTAGTAGATGTAGTCAACCCTCCTGCTTTCAACACCTCTATCTCCTTCACTGCCATTATCCCTCAGCTCACCAGTATCGTGCACTCTCACCTTAAGTCTGAGATTGTAGAGGCCTTTAGCCACAAACTCACTGCCATCAAGACTGCTGATGTTCCTCTTAACGTCTTCAAAGTCCTTTCTGACCGAGTGCACACTCCTCATGGCAAGAAGGGGCAGTAATTCAAATTTAACACGATCACTTGCCCTGTAAAAAATTCTGGCAGTGTTTTTACCAAGTTCCACTCTCCTTTCCACGAGCACTCCATCTACCCAGTAACAGAATCTTGCAGGGTGGAAGTAAGAGTAGATATCCGGGCATACCACGGCATCTCTGTATATCGCCCTTGAAATTCTGCATCCATCCACGATCTCATCCACTGTTGATAGCAGAACGTACCCGTCCTTTACGAGCACTCCGTGATACTTCCTTGTATTTCCAGCAAGACTTGAAGAAGAATAGCAATCTCCACTTACGAGCAGATACTCCTTCCTGCAAGCGAAATCGTAACTCAGATCGGGCTTTGAGAATATCATAATATCGACCTCATGTAAACTTCTTCAGTTTTCTCTACACACACATCCCAGGTAAAGTTTTCGAGAACCCTCTTTCTCGCCTTTTTTCCCATCTTTTTCCTCAGCTCATCATCGTTCAGGAGTATTGAGGTGTAAACGGCTATGTCGTGCGGATCATCTGGATTTATGTGATAGCCCGTCTCTCCACTGATAACCTGTTCTCTCAGGCCAGAAGTCCCCTTCGCACCGACAACTACAGGTTTTTCAAGTGCCATGGCCTCCGTACAGACTATCCCGAAAGGCTCGTATCTTGAGGGGATCACAACAACGTCTGATGAGAGGTAATGCAGTATTCTCTCCTCTTCGCTAACGTATTCAAACCTCAGACAGGCGTTCAGCTTCAGATCCCTTACAAGTCTGCTTACCTCTTCCTCAAGCTCACCCTTTCCGACTACTATCAGTCTGACGTTACCGCATTCCCTCTCTATTTCAGGCATTGCCCTTACCAGCGAGTCTATTCCCTTTACCCACGTCAGCCTGCCAAGAAAAAGCACAATTTTCTCATCCTCTCTGGCAAATCTACGTCTGAAGTTCTCGACTTTTTCTCTGTCAAACCTGTCAGGTGAGTACTTATCCACATCCACGCCGTTATAAACGACTTCAACGTTTTTAGCCTGATAGTACTTCTCGATTTCCTCTTTCATTGCGTAGCTAACAGTTATCACAGTTTTTGCCCTGTTCACACCCTCTTTTTCTATTTCGCAGACAGCAGGAGAGGGTGTTGCAATTCTGCCGTACTCTGTTGAGTGAAAGTGGGCAACCAGTGGAGCTCCCACGTTGCCTGAGGAAATTATTCCTGCTGGAAAAGATAGCCAGTCGTGTGCTGCTATAACGTCCGGTTTTTCGGTCTTTCCAAGCTGAATTGAAAGGCTCGCAGAAAGAAGGTTGTAGAAGAGGGTTTCAGCGTAAAATCTCTGACCATTGCGATCCCACATCCTGACGTGAGGTGGCAAAAAGGAAGGATAACAGTCTGGAGATATGTTAGGAGCTCTGATTACTCCCGCTCCATGCCACCACTCAAACCTTGGAATTTTATCGTTACCTCTTGTGAAAACGCAGACGTTGTTTTTTCTGGCCAGCTTTTTCGTCATCTCCATCGCGTAAGTCCCGAGTCCTCCTCTCAAAAAAGGAGGAAATTCATCGACAAATACGTGAATTCTCATTTTCCTGACCTCCAGTTTTCTAACCTTAAGTTTTTACCCCACAGCAAAGTCAGCGATCTTTCTGAACGTGCTGTTATGATTTAAGTTGCCTTGTGATTTAAATTTAAAGGTTAAATAAAGTTATTTAAGTTATTTAAACGAAAAAATTAAACGAGATTTCTGTAAACTTTCAGCATTCTATCGGCTATCACGTTCCACCTGAACCTTTCGTCAACCTTTTTCCTGCCCCTTTCACCCATCAGTCTCACGCCCTCCGCATCGTCCACTATGTAGTTTACACCCCACGCTATTGAGTCAGGGTTCGGGTAAACCTTAATTCCATCGTAAAAGTTCTCTATGTTTTCCGACAGTCCTCCAACGTCTGTGGCAACGACACACCTCCTGGCACTCCACGCCTCAAGAAGTACAAGTCCGAAAGGCTCGTTTCTACTTGGTATCACAACTATATCAGCTGAGTTTAGGAGTCTTACAAACTCTTTATCCGGCAGATAGCCAAGGAATTTCACAGGCAGATTCATTTCCCTTGCTCTGTTTTCAAGGTAGTTCCTCATATCCCCATCCCCCGCGAAGAGAAATTTCAGATCCCATCTGTGCTCAAGCATCTTTGGTATGGCCTCAAGCAACAGATCAGGCCCCTTCTGATAAACGAGTCTGCCTGCAAAGAATATCAGTGGAGCAAGAGGGTGAATGCCGTACTCTTTTTTCACCTCACCCGGATCGACCTCAATAGAGAACTCCTCGGGATGTATTCCATTCGGTATCACCTCTATTTTCCAGTCCGGAACGTTATACAGCCACATAACTTCATTCTTTAGAACTCCCGAAACTGTGGTCACCTTTTTAGCTATGAGCGAAGCGTACCACTCCTTACCGGATATTTCCCTGAACTCCCACCAGTCACCGAACCTGTTACCACTCCTGCCGTACTCTGTGGAGTGGAATGTAAAAACAGTCCTCCTGTCCCTCAGCTCGTGAAGAGCATCCACCACATGCCAGTCGTGGAAGTGTATTACATCGAATTCCCCACCTCTATCAACTTCCATAAATCTACCTACAAGTTTCAGGCTCATGTCTCTGCAGTACTCAACGATGTTTGCTCCCTGAGGTAAACAGCAGTGGTAGTGAACATTATTTATCGTGCATGACTCAGCTCCCCTTGTAAAGAAGTGTACTTCATGCTCTTTTGCAAGCTCCTCTGCAAGGTGAGTGGCTGCTCTTGCAAGACCTCCTACCCTCTCTGTGTACAGACTTTCCCAGCAGAAGAAGGCTATCTTAAGAGACTCCATAACTCGTTCACCCTCTCCTCAACAACCTCAGCCAGTCTCGTCTTGAATGGCTCCGAAACTTCCTTCATTCTGCGGGCAAGCTCTTCGTCGTTTAGAACGTCCTTAACCCATCTTTCAAAGTCTCCTCTGATGTAATGCTGTTTCAGACACTCCTCCTCAACTTCCCTCAACTTCAGGGCAAATTCATGCATCGAGTGGGCAGAAGTTACATAATTTCCGTCAGAGTAAAAGTGGAATGCCAGATCTGGCTTTACAGTTCTGAGTTTCCACGCAGCATCTTTCCTCATTCTCCTGATACAGCACTCCTCGTACTTGCTTATCGCCTCCATGTATTCGTAAAAAGCTCTGAAAGGCTCACTCTGACTGAAGTAACTGTGAACTTCCCCGGAGGAGCCACTCTTTGTGGCCATGTAGTAGAAGTGGTCGCTCGTTTGCAGGAGTCTCCACATTCTTTTGTTCGTTCCGTCTCTCCTTGCGTAGGGTTCTGCTAACTCTACGGCGAGGAAGGCACTCCTCTGCATGTCGTTCCCAATCCACGCTGAAACATCTTTTTCCACGTCAGCCCAGCTTGTGGTTTCCTTTGCCTCTATCTCTCCAGCAACTTTCATTTCCGCAAGTTCAGATGGTAGAGCGAAGGATAGACCTCTCCTCTCGCACTCGTAAGGGAGCCACCTCAGAAACTCAAGTATTCCACTCTCCTTCCAGTGATGCTCCCCAAATGTCTCGTAATCTATGAAGATATTCACACAATCCCCGGGAGTTTTTGATAACCATTCAGCATACTTTTCAGCCGTTAACGGCCATTCATCCCATTCTTTGCACGAGAATCTGAATGCTATATCGTCTGAGAGCTGAAAATTTCTAACCAGTACTTTTATTCCGTTACACATGTAAACGTGATTTGGGCTTTTTCCCCTGAGAAGCCTATCACACCCTTCCGCATAAATTGCCCTGAAACCCATCCTCCTGACGTGAGATGCTATCGTGCTATCAAATATCAGCTCCGTATTTTCAAAAACTTCTGGCTTAACATGAAATTTCTCTTTAAGCATACTTGCATGCATTCTTACCTGTTTTTCGAATTCAGATTTATCTCTAAACAGGCTTGAAATGCTGTGGAAGTACGTCTGGGCAAGAAACTCACAGTTTCTGTGTTCCGCACAATCCACAAACAATTCGAAAGCGTCTCTGTTCCACCTCTCAAGCTGCTCCACCACAATCCCGGAAAGGCTGAAAGCACACTTAAAACCTGAATCGAGGTTTTCAAGGATGATCCGGGTTGCAGGAATGTAGCACTTTTCAGCAACCCTCGTGAGTATTTCCCTGTTAGAGGTGGAAAACCACCTGTCGAACCTGCAGTTTTCGAAACTTTTACCGAGCCTGTAAGGCTGGTGAACCTCGAAAGCGAAACAGATTTTAGCCGAATCTGAAATTTTACCCATAAATCTCATTCCTCTTCGTGTTCCTCCCTATCAAAAGCTCTCGACACCCGGATACCGGTTACCCTGCTAACTCTCACCTCGGCAATTCTATTCACCACCGGCTTCAAATATCTGGGGCCTCTCAAATCACCACCTCCATTATAATTACGACTGCGTAATATTTAGTCTTTTTCTGAATTCAATCTGAATTCAATAACTAAATTCAATCCAATTTTGAGTCTGAATTTAGATGGTTCAGTGAAAGTCTGGCAGGCAGAGTTGAGTTGTAAAAAGGTAAATCCCCAAGACGTTTGGGTTCAGTACCCGGAGAGTACACCAATATCACTACAGTCGTGATAACCGTTCAAACTACAGGAAAGTCCCAGCCGAAAAGAGGAAAAGCAATTTAACCACCAGCACGATTGAAGGCATGGTCAGCAGGAATGAATTCGTGGAAACTCTTGTCAGTCTAATAAAAAAAGCTGAAACTGAGCTTGGCGATGATGTAATACAGTTACTCAGGGAGGCTGAGAGGAGAGAGGACGGACATGCAAAAATGATAATCCAGTCTCTTCTCAGGAATGCCGAAATAGCAAAAGAAAAGAGAGTTCCACTCTGCCAGGATACTGGAATTCCCGTCATTTTTGTGGATATTGGCAGAGATGCTGAGCTTAACTTTGACATTTACGACGCCTCCAGAGAAGCTGTAAAAATAGCCACAGAAGTAGTTCCCCTGAGACCGAACTCCGTGCATCCGTTAACGAGGGAGAATGCAGGAAACATACCCGTAGTTCACTGCAGAATTGTGGAGGGCGATGAGTTAAGGTTAGCCGTCATGCCAAAGGGTGCAGGCAGTGAGAACGTTTCAAAACAGATGATGCTTCTGCCGGGAGATTCGGATAGAATAAAGGATTTTGTCGTGCAGGTGGTTAAGGAGGCTGGAGGAAAGCCCTGCCCACCCGTTTTCGTCGGTGTTGGAATTGGGGGAACTTTTGACGAGAGTGCTTTAATTGCAAAAAGAGCTCTTCTTAGAGACGCAAGAAAAATGAATGAATTCGAACTTGAAATTCTCAGGGAGATAAACTCTCTCGGAATAGGGCCCATGGGGCTGGGTGGCAAAACCACAGCTCTGTCAGTACTGGTTGAAGTAGAGTGCTGCCATACTGCCTCACTACCTCTTGCCGTTAACATTCAGTGCTGGGCAAACAGAAAGGCTTTTGCTGTTGTAGGCTGACTATTAGTAATCTTTACTCTGCCCTCTGTTAGAAAGGTGAACAGAATGAGAGTTTTCAGACTTGAGTTTGAGAAGCTGGATGATATCTCAGATACTGTGAGAGAGCTTGAAGCTGGAGATGTTGTCTATCTTACGGGAAGGATCGTAACTGCAAGAGACAGGGCACACATGAGAATTGTAGAGGCACTCAAAAATTCGCAGGAAAAAGACCAGATTCTGAAAGATCTGATTCCGGAAATCCTTTCATGCCCGATATACCACTGCGGCCCTCTTGTTAAGAAAGATGAGGAAGGGCTGAAGGTAATTTCTGCCGGACCAACGACCTCTGCAAGAATGAACAGATATGCAGAAATACTGCAGATAATCCCGAACCCCGTGATAATAGGAAAGGGTGGAATGAGTGAGGAAGTTATGAAGTATCTTTCAGGCAGAGGAGCTTACCTTGCATTTCCCGGAGGAGCTGGAGCTCTTGCAGCTGAGAAAATAGAGAAAGTGGAAAAAGTTTACTGGGAAGATCTTGGAATGGCTGAGGCCGTTTACGTTCTGAGAGTTAGAGATTTTGGCCCCTGTGTTGTTGGAATGGATTCCAAGGGAAGATCACTTTACAATTTCAGCGTGGGCGCACAGTAGCTTTCAAGTTTGGAGACGAAATCAACTTCATCTCCCCTCTCCCAGAAATGTTCGAAAATGCAGCTCGCCCACTTCACACACTTTCTATCCTTGCTGACGAACACCGGAGACTCGAAAGTCTCATCAGGAAGTATCTGCAGGTAGAGGATTCTGCCGTCAATTATTGCAATCTGGACGGGCGGCTCTGAAACCCTGACTTCAAGATTCTTTCTCAGAGCTGAAAACACTTCTTCAAAATCTTCTCTTCTCTCACACATCCTGCATAGCACTCTTGCCCCAACCAGAGCTTTTCTTTCAAGAACGTTTCCAAATACGAGTGACTTTATTCTGACACCCTCTGCGCACTTTAGCCAGACGTACTTTATGAGCTCGTCAACAACAACTCCGTCTATGAAGTTACCGTAAACCCTCATTTCCCTGAAGTCGTCGAAAGCTCTGAACAGTGCATCGTACGGATTGTCGAATTTTTCAGCATTTTTCAGCCTGACCATGCCCGGCTTCAGCTCTACCGGAATTTCCTTGGCAAACCTTGAGTTGTTCAAAATGTCAAAACAGTCCACAATCTCCTCAAGGTTACACAGATACTGGGTTAAGAAGTGTCCGAGTCCTGTTAGAGAGTAATACCTTCCAACCTTCCTCACGACTCCGCAGTTAACCAGAGATTTTAAACTTCTCGAAAGCGTGGAGGACGAGATACCCAGAGCTCTGTGTAACTCATTGTGCGTCATATCACTTTCAACGAGGCACTTCAGAATACTCAACTTACCGTCGTTTGCTATAGCCCTGAGTGCCTCTGAGAGGTTTTTCATCGTTAACTTTACATCTAACAGATGTTAAAAGAGTTTTCGAATTTTTTTAACTCTGCTGTTTACATTTTCAGTTCCTGCCTAATTTGCTTAATTTTAACCTAAATTGTTTATCTGCCAGCTAAAATATTTAGCCACCACATTACAAGCATGATAATCTCAATTCCCGCAACAGCCAAAACGTCAAAATATCAGATACAGGAATCATACGCCATACGCATAGGCAGACAGAATTTAAAAGAAATTTAAAAAAGAAATTTAAAATTCAGAAAATTCAGAAAATAAAAGGTGATGTTCGTGAAGAAGTACCTGTTTGTAATAGTCGCCATAGCTCTGCTCTCATGCTGCGCCTCTCCAAATCTGACGAACAGTTTGAAAATCAAAAAATTTGAAGAGAAAGGTGGGTTAAGGGTAATTGTCCCGTTCAAGAAGTTTCCAAAAAAGTACACCTGCGATGGAGCCAATATATCCCCGCCGCTGAAGCTTGAAAACGTGAGTAAAAAAGCAAAGAGCATAGCAATAGTCATGCTCGATCTGGATGCTCCAAAGGGAATTTTCGTGCACTGGGTTATATGGAACATTCCAGCAAATGTTAGCGAGATACCCGCAGGAATTCCGGATAAGCCTGTTATACACAAGCCGATAGAAGCTGTTCAGGGAAGAAACGACTTCGGTTTCATAGGCTATGGAGGGCCATGCCCGCCCTCAGGAACGCACAGGTATGTGATAAGGGTTTACACCCTCAACTGCTACCTTAACCTGAGTCCTGGAAGTACTGCGAACTCACTTTACAGAGCCATGAACGGGCACGTTCTGCAGGAAGATGAGGTGGTTGTAACGTATTCAAGATAATCCAATATTTTCTGAGATCTGAAGTTTAAATTGAAAATAAAATTGAAATAAATCGAGACATGTCAGGAGAACTAAAATTTTTGCACCCCCTCGTGGCAGAGTGGTTCTCGTCAAAATACAGGGAGTTCTCTCCTCCCCAGAAGTTTGCGATAGCCGAGGTAGCCAGAGGTAGAAATGTCCTCGTCTCCTCGCCAACTGGAAGCGGAAAAACACTTGCAGCTTTTCTCATGGCAATAAGCATGCTGATTGAGCTGGCTGAGAGAAAAGAACTTGAGGACAGAGTTTACGTCGTTTACGTTTCTCCACTCAGAGCTTTAAACAACGACATAAGAAGAAACCTTGAGGAGCCATTAAGGGAAATTTACGAGCTTGCAGAGGAAAAGGGAATTGAACTGCAGGATGTGAGATTAGCTGTCAGGACGGGTGATACTGATAGCAAAGAGAGAAGCAGGCAGCTAAGAAAACCACCACACATCCTGATAACAACTCCCGAAACTCTTGCAATAGTCCTTTCGAGCCCGAAGTTCTCTGAAAAGCTCAGGAAAGTAAGGTACCTTATCGTCGATGAGGTGCATGCACTCGCAGAGAACAAGCGAGGAGTTCACCTGACACTGTCTATGGAAAGGCTTGAAAATCTGCAGGAAGAAAAAATGATCAGAATAGGCCTGTCAGCTACAATTGCTCCCTTAGATGAGGTAGCCGCATTTCTGGTTGGATATGATGTGGAAAGGGAAAGGCCGAGGGAATGTTCCACTGCAGACGTTACATTTGCAAAACCACTTGACATAAAGGTTATTTCTCCTGTAACTGACTTCTTTTCAACCACCGCAGAAGAAACAAGTGAGAAACTTTACGAAACGATAGCAGAACTCGTCAGAAAGTCAAAGACCACCCTGATCTTTACCAATACCAGAAGTGCCACCGAAAGGGTCGTTTTTCACCTGAAAAAGAGGTTAAAGGAGTGGGAGAACGCTATAAAGGCCCATCACTCGTCTCTGTCAAGAGAGGTTAGGCTGGAGGTCGAGGAAGAGCTGAAAATGGGAAAACTGAAGTGCGTCGTTAGCTCCACAAGTCTTGAGCTTGGAATAGATATAGGGTACATCGACCTTGTAATTCTGATCGGTTCTCCAAAGAGCATAAACAGGGCTCTGCAGAGAATAGGCAGGAGTGGACACAGATTGCATGAGGTGAGTGTTGGAAGAATTGTTGTGGTCGATCAGGACGATCTTGTGGAATGCACGGTTCTGGCCAGAGAGGCCATGGAAAGAAGGCTTGACAGAATAAGAATCCCCCAGAAACCGCTTGACGTTCTATGCCAGCATGTGGTTGGAATGGCCATAGAGAGAAAGTGGAAGATCGACGAAGCTTACAGACTTGTAAGATCAGCATATCCATACAGAAATCTCACAAAAGAGGAGTTTCTGAGCGTTTTAAGGTATCTGGCCGGTGAATACAGAATACTTGAGGAAAAAAACGTTTATGGAAAAATCTGGCTCGATGAAGACAGCGGGGAGTTTGGAAGGAGAGGCAGACTTGTCAGGCCCATTTACTACATGAATGTCGGGACAATACCTGATGAGGTCGCTATAAAGGTCGTTACGAAGGACGGAAAAGTTGTGGGGAAGGTCGAGGAAGAGTTCGCAGAGAGACTTGTGAGTGGTGATATTTTCGTCCTCGCCGGGAGAACTTTCAGGTTTTTGAGGTCGAGAGGTCTGCAGCTTGTGGTGGAAGAAGTTGAAGGTGAGAAACCAACGGTGCCAAGCTGGTTTTCTGAGCAGTTGCCTCTCAGCTATGATCTGGCAAACAGAATACAGAAGTTCAGAGGAATTGTGGAAAAAATGCTGGAGGTTTCAGAATCATCAAAAATAGACCCATCGGACTTTCTATCTAAGGAGTACAACCTCGAAAAAGATGCATCGCTGGCAATAGTCAGGTACTTTGAAATGCAGAGAAGTTTCTCAGTAATACCTACGGACAGGAAAGTTGTCGTTGAAGTTTTTGAAGATGAGGACGGCAGAGGGATAGTTTTTCACACGCTCGTTGGCAGAAGAGCAAACAATGCTCTGGCAAGAGTTTTTGCGTATAGAGCGGGAAAAATTACGGGAAAAAACGTTAGAATCGCTCTGAACGACAACGGATTCATGCTCAGAGCTGAACTGGATGATGAAGACATTGAAAAACTGTTTACTGCAGAGAATTTCAGAGAAGACCTCATTGCTTCTCTTGAGAAGACAGAAATTCTGAAAAGGAGATTTAGGCATGTAGCTGTCAGGAGTTTCATGATCCTCAGAAAGTACATGGGTAGAGAGAAGAGCGTCTGGAGGCAGCAACTCAACGCCGAAATGCTGTTAAAGCTGATAAAGGAGAAAATACCTGACTTTCCAGTTTTAAAGGAAACGTACAGGGAGATAGTTGAGGATGCCATGCACATCGATGAGGCGATAGACTTTTTAAATAGAGTGGAGAGTGGTGAAAAAGAAGTAGTGATAGTCCACCTTCCATCTCCAAGTCCGTTTTCGTTCAACATATACCTGATGGGAGACGAGGATGCCGTGCTTATGGAAGATAGAAAGAGAATACTTATGGAACTGCACGAAAAAGTTATGAGTTTGCAAACCTCGAAATCTGAGTAACTGGGGGTGATATCATGGCAATGGAAAGTTTGCTCAGGAAGATTACCGATTACAAATGGGAGTTACCCAGAAGTTACAAGCAGGGAATGAAGGTGCCCGCAATATTTTACATAAACAGAAAGCTTATGGAGATACTTGAGAGAGACGCAATAGAGCAGGCAGCTAATGTAGCCACAATGCCCGGAATTCAGGTTGCTTCCCTCGTTATGCCGGACGTTCACGTTGGCTATGGTTTTCCCATAGGTGGTGTTGCGGCATTCGATGTGGAGGAGGGAGTCGTCAGCCCCGGAGGTGTTGGTTTCGACATAAACTGTGGTGTCAGGCTCCTCAGGAGCAATCTCAAAGTTGACGATGTAAGGCCTGTAATAAGAAAGCTGATAGACGAGCTGTTCGTGGCAGTCCCTTCAGGAGTTGGAAGTGAGGGAAGACTGAAATTAAGCGACAGAGAACTTGATGAGGTCTTCGTTTCCGGGGTTGAATGGGCTATAGAGAATGGGTTTGGCAGTGAGGAGGACAGAATTTGCTGTGAAGAAAATGGTGCTCTTGACGGTGCGAGGCCGGAAGTTGTAAGCAAGAAGGCAAGGGACAGGGGGAGGACGCAGCTCGGCACTCTTGGGAGTGGAAACCACTTTTTAGAAGTCCAGTATGTGGCTGAGATATACGACGAAAAAGCTGCAAAGGTCATGGGTCTTGAAGAAGGCATGGTTACAGTGATGATTCACTGCGGAAGCAGGGGACTGGGACACCAGGTATGCTCCGATTTCCTTACAGTTCTCGACAGGGCTGTGAGAAAGTACGGGATAAAGTTACCGGACAGGCAGCTTGCCTGTGCACCGATAAACAGCAGGGAGGGAAGGGATTACTTTGCCGGAATGGCCGCAAGTGCCAACTTTGCCTGGTGTAACAGGCACATAATTGCTCACTGGGTCAGAGAGACTTTTCAGAAAGTTTTCGACATGAGCGAGGACGATCTGGAAATGAGACTCGTTTACGATGTTGCACACAACATAGCGAAGTTTGAGAAGCACGAAGTTGACGGGAAGAGGAAACTTGTATGCGTTCACAGAAAGGGTGCAACGAGAGCTTTTGGGCCGAATACAAAAGAAATACCGGAGAAATACAGGAAAATTGGTCAGCCAGTACTGATCCCCGGTTCAATGGGTACTCCAAGCTATGTGCTCGTGGGAACTGAAAAAGCAATGAAGGAGAGTTTTGGATCAACGTGCCACGGAAGTGGCAGGGTTATGAGCAGGGCTGCTGCCAAGAGGAAGCTCAGAGGTAATGCCGTAAAGCAGAAGCTTGAAAAGAGGGGGATTTACGTTAGAGCTACTCATGGAGCTCTTTTAGCTGAGGAGGCACCAGAGGCCTACAAGAGGAGCGATGATGTTGTTGATGTTGTCCACAGGGCCGGGCTTTCAAGGCTTGTAGCCAAATTGCTGCCACTTGGTGTTGCCAAGGGGTAGTTTTCCTGTTTTTTGTTTAGTTTTTTGCTTTAGTTTGGTATTTATTAGAGCCAGATTAGATTTTAGATTTTAATATTCAATAATCATTAACCTGACCTGATACCACTGCAATAACAACAAAAAAAATAACTCAAAGAAACCACTAACTCTTTCAACCCTTCAAATCCTCAAAAACTCGATGAAACTCTTCAGATTGTTTACAATCGGCGCAGGGGGTGGAGGCGATGTCCTCAGCGCCTACGTTGTTGGAAAGCTGCTTGAATCCGAGAAAAACGCAGATTTCATCTGCGGTGGTGTTGTGTGGGAGAGATTCAGAATAGATAGAAAACCGGGACCAAGGAGAATAGATGAAATAGAAAATGCAAGAAGAATAAACGAGTGCCTGTGCTGGATGAGGGGAGCAAGAATTGGAAATATTACCCCGGCTGTTGCGGAGGTTGCAGAGATCGCTGGAGATGCCGTTGGAGTTGACATAACTCAACCAAACAAACTATCAAAAGCAATAGGCGAATTCTGCATGCAAAATAACCTGACACCTGTTGGCGTTGATGCTGGAGGGGATATACTTGCAAGGGGTGGAGAAAGGGGAGTTGTAAGCCCGCTGTGTGACTCCATAATGCTATCAGCACTTGCAGAGCTGAAAGCCCCACTCGCAATTGCTGGATTCGGGAGCGACTGTGAGCTCAGTAAAAACGAGCTTGAAAGGTACCTCAGCGAAATAGCAGAGCGTGATGGTCTGATAGGAGCATACTTAATACCAAAACAGCTTGCGGAAGATGTGATAAAGAGAGCTGAAAGGGTAAAAACTCAGGCGTCAAAAATACCGCTGCTTGCTGCAAAAGGCTACTTTGGGGACTACCAGTCATGGGATAGCGTTATCTCGGTTTCCATCCTGAACGCTCTTGTATTTTTCGTTCGATCGGAAGTTGTTTATGAGTTAAACCCCATGGCAAAAGCTGTCAGGGGGTGTAAGAGCATAGAAGAGGCCAATGAAGCTTTACACAGTCTTGGAATAAAAACAGAACTCGACATTGAACTTGAACTTTCCGGCACTCTCAAATGATGCTATCTGGCAGTTGTGCCTTTAAAATCCTTTTAAAATTTAAAATCGGAAGTTTTGTAACATAGTTACTGCATTCAACCTTCTGAATAAGCCGGGCATCGTGTGATTTGAAACATCGTGGGATTTGAAAATCAGAGAATGTGAATAATTCTACAAAAAAAGTTTCAGGAAAGTTCTTCAAGGAGAAGCTCCTCAAAAACCCTGTGCTCCTTAAAATGCCTGTTGGGGTCAGAGAAGAGAGTGTACATCCAGTATATCCAGAATATGCCCACTGTAATAGCTGATAGCAGGAAGTACATTACCGTATCCCTGTCAGGATATTCAAAATTTACGAGCTGAAGTTTGGGGAATTTGCTGCTCAGGCACTTCAAAATCAGTTCTTCATACCTCTCGTGCCTGTAGTAGTCTCTTGTGAGGAAGTGGAAGATGTAAGGTTTCGCAAATGCGTTTATAACTGGCAGAACGCTGAGAACAACCCATCCGGCAACGTTTCTTGTGCCCGTATCGATTTCGCACCTCTTAGCAATCTCCCTGATTCTCCACGAAATTTCTCTGTAATCCCCGCCCATGCTTTCCAGATAGTCTGCAAGAGCATTGTATAGTTCAGCAGTCCTCTTGAAATGTTTGTTTCTTCTTGAAATTAAATTAATATATACGTATATCATCACGATTAAGAGAGCAGCAGACGCTATTCCTGCAAGAACATAGTAAAGGTGTGCATGGTTTACATAAAATCCGTAACTCCTGTAACTTTCAAGTCCGTATCCTACTTTTCTGCTTATGAAGTACCCTTCAAATCCGCTTTCAAGCTTCGCCCAGTCGTAAGCAAGAAAGGCTACTGTCGTTAAAAAGTCGAGAAACAGTATTACTGCAATCCACCACGGACTTAAAATTCTGTCCTCAGTCTCACCCCTCTTTACAATTTCCTTCAGAGTTTTCAGTTTTGACTGTCCATCATAGTCCGGTTCCCTATCCACGACCTCATCAGTGTTTGAGTCAAAACCAGCGTCCATAACGAAAAGGGATTTTAAAACTATTTAAAAATTGTCGAAATAATTTGGGTAAAAATAAATTTATATTTACAATTAAAATTACATCGAGAGCATTTTCTCCTCCCACTTCTTCAGATAGCTTGAGCTCTGATTTACGTCTGCAAACAGCTCTGCAGCCCTTTCAACATCCTCGAGAGATACGCTCTTCGCATTCCTGAGCTTCGAGAATTCGTATGCAGGGGCAAGAAGCTGGACAGCGTATCTAAGGCTGTTCTTTACTCCCAGCTCAGTGAGCTTCTCAAGAGCTTCCTTTTCAAGAACTATACCCGATTCACTTGCCCTGATTTCGAGAATTACCCTTATCTCATCCTCTCCATAGGGTTCGGTGGTTATTATGAGCAATCTGTCAAGCAGGTCAAGAGGAATTCCGTGTGGTGCTACTATATCCGTTCCCCTGATTTTCGCAAATCCCCTGTTTGAAGCAAGGATAATTATAGGTGCCATCTCAGACTCCATTGCCCTATTCATGAACGTAAACAGCTCAATATCCATAAGGTGAGTTTCGTCTATGAAGAGAACTCCCGGAACGAGTTCTGCTCTCCCCTCCTCAACCCACCTCTTAACTCTCTCATCAACAGCATTTCTCACCTCGTTATCTATCTCTCTGCTCGTTGAGAACATGAAGAGCAGTGAACCACTCCTTGCGTTTGCTTCATCCAGATCATGCAGGGTGACAACATAGGTAAATTCCTTCTCTTTCTCAACACTGCCAGATGGAACCTCAACAACTTCCTCTCCACCTATATCGTACTTCTTCTCAGCTTTTTCACTTCTGCCAAGTCTGGCAACTCTGCCGGTCTCTTTATCAATAACTATCACATCCCCAACCTCTATTCCCTGATACATGAATGCCATAGCAAGCCTTCCGGAGATCGTAAACGTCCTTCTGTCGTCTTTGGTTGCAAGAGTCAGGGTTGCCGATTCGGGTATCTTTTGAGTTGGATTGTAGGGATTTGGAACCATGTTGTAGTCAAGTCCAACAACCTCTCCTTCAAGCACCTCTCTTCTTTCCTTTATTCTAACACCAATTGCCTTCCTTATTGTCTGTATGAGTGCTTCAGTCTTTTTCATCTCCGTACTGTAAAACTCACTTGCAGAAACGTGTACGAATGGTATATCCCTGCCAAGTTCCTTGCTTATTGCCACCGCTATCGCTGTTTTTCCTGTGCCGGGTGGCCCCGCTATCAGTATACCCCTGCCAGCCATCTTTCCGGCTTTTATCATCCTGACTATTACTCCTGCAGCCTCTCTTGCCTTTTTCTGCCCAACAAGCCCGTCAGCCACAGGTTTGGCTCTCAGATTCTCATCAAGTCCAAGCCCTCTTATGTGTGAGTGAGCACCCACCCTTTCAAACCTTGTAATCTCCCTGATCTCACTTGCCACAATATCACCTCCAGATTTCAGTGGATTTGTAGTTCAATATAAAGATTTTCCAGCGAAAGTGGTAAATTTACCGGCTGTAAGATGAGAGAGGTATGTTCGAAAAAGCCATAGAAATGGCTCTATCCATAGCAAAGAAAAAGAACGTTAAAATTGCGGGGATTCAGCTTCCTGACGGGCTGAAAGTTTACTCTGCAGATATAGCTGAAAGATTTGAAAAGGAGGGTATAACAGCGATAATTTCAGGAAGGGCAAGCTACGGTTCATGCGATATTGACGAGGAGTTAATGAAAGAGGCTGACGTTCTCTTCCACTTTGCTCATGAGCCAGTTGAAGAGGTGAGTGATAGGGTTGTCTTCATACCCTACAGGTACGACTATGATGTCGGTGCAATTTTGGACGTGGCAAGTGAGATAGATGAGCACAAGCTCTCCCTGATAGCAACATCCCAGTACATCCACAAGCTGGATGAGCTGAAGAGAGAACTTGAAAAGGCCGGATATTATGTGTCTTTAAAAAAAGGTTCGAAAAGGATTAGCAAAAAGGGGCTAGTCCTTGGATGCAATTTTACGTCGATAGATAAGAGAGCTGAGGCTGTCGTGTTCATAGGAGATGGGGCATTCCATCCGAGGGGTGCGGCAATATATTCAGGTAAAAAAGTTTATGCAATATCCCCTCTTGAGAGAAAACTCAAAACTTTTGGTGAGAAGGAAGTTCAGGATTTTCTTAAAAGGAGGTTTGCCCTGATAGCCAAGGCCATGGACTGTGAAGTCTTCTGTGTTCTCGCAAGCTCGAAAAGGGGTCAGAAGAGGTTGAAGCTTGCCATGAATATAAGCAGAGAACTGAGCATTGCTGGCAAAAAAAGCTACCTTGTTTACTTCGACGAGGTAAACCCAGAAAACTTTCCTCACGACTGCCTCATCAATACCGCCTGTCCAAGAATAGCTTACGACGACTGGAAAAGGTTTGGCTGTCCTGTCCTTTCCCCTCAGGAAGCTGAGATTCTGACGGGTAAGAGGAGCTGGGAAAGCTACGAAATGGACACAATCTTTTAATTTCTAAGGTGTTATGGAAAGACTTAAATCCGAAGAAACAAATTCTCAGCGGGTGAGTAAATAATGAGATTTTTCATGGTGGGATTCGGCCAGGCAGGAGGCAAAATATTAGACTTATTCCTTGAAAGAGAGAAAAAAGTAGGAAGCAGAATAGAGGTCAAGACTCTCGCGATCAACTCTGCAAGAACGGATTTGCTCGGTCTCAAGCATGTACCAAAGGAAAACAGAATATTGATTGGGCAGACGATAGTTAAGGGTCATGGAGTTGGTACTGACAACAAGCTTGGAGCAAAAATTGCACAGGAAGATATAGAGACAATCCTGAGCGAGATAGATAATAGGGGAACGCATGAAATAGATGCATTCCTGATAATAGCGGGGCTTGGTGGTGGAACGGGCAGTGGAGGTGCTCCAGTTCTGGCCAAATATCTTTCAGAGATGTATTCCGAGCCTGTTTATGCCATAGGAATTCTGCCAGCTCCGGAGGAGGGCAAGCTATACTCCTTAAATGCGGCAAGGAGCATGATATCCCTTCTGAAGTACGTTGACAACCTGATACTGATCGATAATGGAGCTTGGAAGTTTGAAGGACTCAGCCTTAAAGAGAGCTTTAACAGAATAAACAGGGAGATTGTTGTCAGACTTGCACTCCTTGCAAGGGCTGGAGAGCCTGTTGAGGAAGGGATGGTTGGAGAGATGGTTGTGGATAGCTCAGAAGTCATAAACACGCTCAGGGGTGGAGGTATATCCTCAATAGGTTATGCCACCTCACTTGCAGAACCCGAGTCCAAGAAAAAGAAAAGACTGCTCCCGTTTGGAAAGAAGAAGGATACCCTGATGGAAGATGACAAGGCTATAAAGATTGCTACCCTTGTCAGAAGGGCCACTCTCGGAAGACTCTCAGTGCCGTGCAATCCAAAGAGTGCTGAAAGGGCATTAGTTCTTGTGGCAGGGCCGCCTGAGCAGCTTGACAGAAAGGGACTTGAAAAGGCAAAACTCTGGCTCGAAGAGTTGATTGCCGGTGTAGAGGTTAGGGCTGGAGACTATCCAACGAGGAAGACGGAGCACGTTGCAGCTCTTGTTGTTCTGGCAAACGTCACCGAAGTTCCAAGAGTCAGGGAGCTGCAGAGACTGGCTGCAGAGGCCAAGGAGGAGGCTGAGGACGCTGAAAGGATGAGGATAGAGAAAACTCTCACGCTCTTTGATGAGGATATCGAACCTCTTATATAATTCTCCCCCCAACTTTTCGCGAGGTGAAAGAATGAAAAAAGCGGTGGCGGCGATAGCTTTTGCTTTACTGCTACTCGTAGTCTTCACGATTCCAGCGCTTGCTTACGACGTAACAAAGGATGACTTCAAACAGCCTCCAAGCGTTACAGTTACGATCGATGGGCAGACAATTCATCCAAACCTGCAGAATGGTGTCCTTTTTGTGAACCATGTTTGTTATGGTGGAGAGAAAGTCAGTATAGTTTATGTGATAGAGCCAAGCTCAACTAGTGAGGGTACGACTATAGCAGGCAGATCGTATACCATAACAACGCAGCTGAGCGATAACACAATAGATGCATACGCATTCAGATATAGCAGCGAAAACACACTGATGTCAGCCTATCCAATAGTCAGTGGAAGCGACAGCGTAACTCTCAATCTGCCGGGAGTTGACCAGTGGGAGTACGGATACGGTGAGATAAACATAACTGTCAGCGGTAAAATACCTTCTCCAAACGAGAGACTTGTAAGGCTCAAAGCTTTAAGCGTGGAGGTTCAGGGAGCTCCACCAGACTGTTTACCTCCAGTAGTTATACCGGTCGTCAACAAGGCAAAGTTCCAGAGCGATATAAACTCGGTAAAGAGCAAGTACGATCAGTTAAAGTCTGAGCTAAACAAATATCTCGGACAGGTAGATACCTCCGCACTGAGCAGTGACCTGAAAAAGGCAGGAGACAACCTGACTGCAGCTGAAACGCTGTTCAGCAATGGAGATTACATTAAGGCAGATGAAAAGCTGAACGCAACAGAGTTCTGGCTTGATAAGGCAGAGAACGACCTGAAGAAAGTTAAGGCAGAGTACATGTGCAAGGAAATTCAGGATAAGGCCAACGAAATAAACAACATGATAAACGAAATTTCAGCTTACGTTGACGAAATAGATAGCGGTGCCGTAAAAATGCCTATAAGCGAGAAAATACAGATAAAGGCACAGTTTAAAGAAATTCAGAACGACTATTCAACACTGATTTCAGATATTTCCGCAATAAAAGCTGCCATAAACAACGGAATGTACGATGATGCCATTGCAAGAGCAAACAACACACTGAGTTATGCTGAAAAAGTTTACAACGACGCAAACTCTCTGCTGACAACACTCCAAAGCAAGATTTCTGCTCCAGCAAGCACTCCGACTTCCACACCATCATCAGAGAATGCCCTGCCTTCGATAAAGTTCTCACCTACAACACTGGCAATAATTGGAGGAGTCATCATAGCCGTAATAATAATTGCAGTTCTGCTCTACATGAGAGGTGGCGGAAGGTTCGATGAGCTCAGATAACAAAATAATACAGTAAAAATAAATAATTTCCAAATTTTTATACAATTTTTATTCGTAAACGTACCTATTTGCAAACCTGAAAACGTAAAAACAAAAAACAACGTAACGCTACTTGACTCATGCTTGCAAAACGCATAATTCCCTGTCTCGACGTCACTCTTGATGAG
>Ga0256914_1000731_pt1 | contig 31751 bp, 30 predicted proteins | sample HulkmetaG_FD_191571 | JGI IMG/M metagenome (GOLD analysis project Ga0256914, IMG submission 191571) | Hydrothermal chimney microbial communities from Main Endeavour vent field at the Juan de Fuca Ridge, Pacific Ocean - Hulk | ecosystem: Environmental > Aquatic > Marine > Hydrothermal vents ... | reverse complement strand
TGCCCAACACCAACACCACCGCCACCACCCCCACACCCACCACCTGCCCCGAAGGTGAAGGCCACACCCAAGGAGGCGGCCAACAAGGAGGCGCCGGCACCACAGAACACGCCCAGGGCACCCCCATGGCCGGCGAAACCCACACCGGCGGCCCGCCTTGGCTCCAACCCACCCCAGAGCCTACCCCTGCCCCCTGGTGGGAAGACACCCAAGCCGTGCTCCTCATCGGCAGCGTCTCGGTGTTGGGCCTGCTGCTCACCAGCTTGGGCTTCATGGGCGCAAAATGGTTCGCCTAAAGCGCCCCACCGCCCTAATATAAAAAAGTCGTAACAATTTTCGCCAAGACCATAGACAACTTACCGCTGACCGCGTTACAATCGCCGCCAATTGTGAAACCCGGCTACGACTGGTGCAGCCGGGTTTCCCCATACCTGGACAAACGAAGCAAGTCAACGGTGATGGCAGGAGTAGTAAGCCATCGGCCAGCGAGCCGGGGATGGTGCAAGCCCGGCAACGGCGCCCACCGAGCGCCCAGGCTGAACTCGCCTGCCTTTCCCCCAGGGAACACCCCGCCGATGAAAACGCCCGTTTAGTCGGCGGCGGGTCGCGCCCGTTATCGCGCCCGAGTGGTCGGCTGCCGCGTGCGGCAGGCGCGCCTACCCTGGCGCGCGACAGCCGACAATCAGGGTGGTACCGCGGAGGCAACGCCTTCGTCCCTACGGACGAAGGCGTTTTCGCTTAACACCCCCACTGCCTTCCCCTGCTTTGGCTTCAACCCCATTTTCACACCACGGAGGTGCCTATGGCTGCAAAAGGATGGGTCGAGATTGACGAAACCCTATGTAAGGGCTGCGAACTGTGCGTGGTTTATTGCCCTGTCGACGTCCTCATCCTCGACAAAGACCGACTCACCCCCCAGGGCTACCACCCCGCAGCCCTGGCCAAAGAAGGTTGCACCGGCTGCAACATTTGCGCCGTGGTGTGTCCTGAAGCCGCGATTACCGTCTATCGTGAAGTCAAACCCCGCGCCCGCGCCAAAGCAAAGACGTCGTAGGAGGCTCCCATGACCCGAGAGTTGATGAAAGGTAATGTCGCGATGGCCGAGGCTGCCATCCGAGCAGGGGTCGAAGCCTACTTTGGCTACCCCATTACCCCCCAAAGCGAATTGCTGGAATGGATGTCCAAACGCATGCCGGAAGAAGGGCGCGTTTTCCTGCAAGCCGAGAGTGAAGTTGCAGCCATCAACATGGTGTATGGCGCAGCCTGCACCGGTGCCCGGGTGATGACCTCCACCTCGGGGCCGGGCATCAGCCTGATGGCCGAGGGCATTTCGTACATCGCGGGCACAGAAGTCCCCGCGGTCATTGTGGACGTGGTCCGCGGCGGCCCCGGGCTGGGCAACATTGCACCCTCCCAGGGCGACTACCGCCAGGTAGCCCACGGCGCAGGCCACGGCGACTTCTTCCCCATCGTGCTCGCGCCTTCTTCTGTGCAAGAGGCTGTGGACCTCATCGGTGAAGCCTTCGACCTGGCCGAGAAATACCGCACCGTGGTGTTTGTCGTCGCCGACGGCAGCATCGGCCAGATGATGGAACCCGTCAGCCTGCCCGAACCGCGCCCCATCCGCCGCGAGCGGCCTGAGTGGGCCGTCACCGGGACCCCAGGGCGCTCGCGCCGCATCTTGACCTCCCTCTACCTCAAACCCGAAGACGAGGAAATCGTCAACCTGCGGCTGGTGCAACGCTGGCGCGAAGTGGAAGCCAACGAAATCCGCTATCGTGAATACTACTTAGACGACGCCGACTATGTGGTCATGGGCTTTGGCACGGCGGGGCGGGTTGCGCTCTCAGCCGTGCGGGCCGCTCGTGCCCAGGGCATGCGGGTGGGCCTCTTCCGCCCCGTGAGTTTGCGTCCCTTCCCTGCTCAGGCCGTGCGCGAACTGGCGCAGAAGGCCAAAGCCTTCCTGGTGGTGGAAATGAACGGCGGCCAAATGCTCGACGACGTCCAAGCCGCCGCGCAGGGGCAGGTGCCCATCCGCTTCTATGGACGCATGGGCGGGATGGTGCCCTTCCCAGACGAAGTATTGGATGAAATCCAAGCGCTGGTGGACGAGCCCCCAACCTTAGACGAAGACCCCCGCGCCCGCTGGCTGGCCCACATGCAGAGGAGGATGTCATGACCGTTGCCGCGCCGACCAAACCCAAAAACCTGAAACTCATCTATCAGCGCCCTGAGTCGCTGGTAGATTCTGCCACCCACTACTGCCCCGGCTGCACCCACGGCATTGCCCATCGCCTGGTGGCCGAGGTCTTAGACGAAATGGGGCTGAGCGACAAAACCATCGGCATCGCGCCTGTGGGTTGTGCGGTCTTGGCTTACGAATATTTCACCTTCGACGGCGTCGAAGCCGCCCACGGCCGCGCGCCCGCCATGGCCACAGGCATCAAGCGCGTCTTGCCCGACCGCGTGGTGTTCACCTACCAAGGCGATGGCGACTTAGCGTCCATCGGGATGGCCGAAATCATCCACGCGGCCGCCCGCGGGGAACGCATCACCGTCATCTTCATCAACAACGCCATCTACGGCATGACTGGCGGCCAGATGGCCCCCACCACCCTCCCCCACCAGGTCACCACCTCTTCGCCGCGCGGGCGCGACGTCGCCACCCAAGGCTTCCCCATTCGCATGGCCGAGATTTTGGCCAACCTGGATGGCGCGGCCTACATCGTGCGCCGCAGCCTGCACGATGCCACCAACATCCGAAAGGCCAAAAAAGCCATCCGCTTGGCCTTCGAAGCCCAAGTGCGCGATTTGGGGTTCTCGATGGTGGAATTGCTCTCCACCTGTCCGACCAACTGGGGCATGTCGCCCGTCGAAGCCATGGAATGGGTGCGTGACAACATGGTGCCCGCCTATCCCTTGGGTGACTACAAAGTCGTGCCCGAACTGCAAAAACTGCGGGTGTAAACAAAGGAGGTACACCGTGCAAACCGAAATCCTCATTGCCGGATTTGGCGGTCAGGGCGTGCTCTTTGCCGGGCAAGTGCTGGCCTACGCAGCCATGGACTCAGGCTACGAAGTCACCTGGTTCCCTTCCTACGGCCCTGAAATGCGGGGGGGCACGGCCAACTGCACCGTCATCATTGCCGACGAAGAAATCGGCTCGCCCCTGGTGGCCCACCCCCAGGTGCTCATGGCCCTCAACGCGCCCTCGCTGGATAAATTCGAATCCCAAGTCGTACCGGGCGGCTTGATTGTGGCCAACGCCTCGCTGCTCAACCGAGAAGTCCGCCGCGACGACGTGCGCGCCATGATGCTCAAAGCCAACCACATTGCCGAAGACCTGGGCGACCGCCGCATGGCCAACATGGTGATGTTGGGAGCGCTGCTCACCCAACTGCCGGTGCTCACCCTGGAACAAGTCAAAACCGCCCTCAAAGAACATCTCCCCGAGCGCAAACAATACCTGCTGGAGGCCAACTACCGCGCCTTGGACGCTGGCGCCGCCCAAGCCGCCGAACTTCTTGTCTAAACCTGCTTTCGCCCCTGCTCCACGGGGCCCGTCGCGCGGGCTTGCCTTGAAAAGGAGCAGGGGCGTTGGTTTACCACAATCGCCAAACAGGTTTTTTGCCTAAAGAAGTATGTTGACTTTTCACTAAAGGTATGCAATACTGGGCACATCCAAAAAATTTTAATCAAAGATTAATCCATCTCGTCTTCTCCGCTGCTCGACCCCTCTTCCTTCCAAGCCAGGAGTTGCCATGCTGCGAGGTTTTCGCCACACGCTCAACAGCAGTCATCTCAAACCCGGCGAAACCCAATTGCGCATTGAAAATGTGCATTTGAGTTTCGGCGGTGTTGCCGCCCTCACCGGCATCAACTTAGAGGTGCGGCAAAGCGAAATCTTGGCCATCATCGGCCCCAACGGGGCTGGGAAAACCAGCCTGCTCAACTGCATCAGCGGGCTATACAAACCCCAACGCGGCCGCATTATGCTCAACGACGGGAAACAAGAACACGACCTCGTCAAAATGCGCCCCCACCAAATTGCCCACCTGGGCGTGGCCCGCTCCTTCCAAAACATCGAGCTCTTTCGCCACATGACCGTGCTCGATAACCTGCTCGCAGGGTGTCACGTCCACATGAAGAGCGGGCTCCTCAGCTGCCTCATCTACTGGGGGCCTGCCCAGCGGGAACAAATCGCCTTCCGCGAATTCGTGGAAGACATCATTGACCTGCTGGAAATTGAAGCCATCCGCGACAAAAAGGTCGGCACCTTGGCCTACGGCCTCCAAAAGCGGGTGGAACTCGGCCGCGCGCTGGCCATGAAGCCCGCCATCCTCCTGCTGGATGAACCCATGGCCGGGATGAACGCCGAAGAAAAAGAAGATATGGCCCGCTTCATCTTAGACATCAACGAAGAACACGGGGTGACCATCGTGCTCATCGAGCACGACATGGGCGTGGTCATGGACATCAGCGACCGCGTCGCCGTGCTCAACTTTGGGCAAAAAATTGCCGAAGGCACCCCCGACGAAGTCCGCAGCAACCCGCTGGTCATTCAAGCCTACCTGGGCGAAGAACACGCCCTCTTCCCCTTCGGCGGAGGCTCCCATGATTGAGACCCTTCCCCAATACCTGGCCTTACGGGCGCAAGAAGCCCCCAACCGCGTCGCCCTGCGCGAACGCATCTACGGCATCTGGCAGCCCATCACCTGGCAGGAATATTACGACCACGTCAAGCACTTTGCCTTGGGGCTCCATGCTTTGGGCCTCAAGCCCGAAGATACGGTGGCCATCATCGGCGACAACCGGCCCGAATGGGTCTTCGCCGAATTGGCCGCCCAGGCCATGGGCGCCAAATCCATCGGCATTTATCAGGATTCGGTCTCCGACGAAGTCTTCGACATCGTCAGCCGCTCCGACGCCACCTTCGTCGTCGCCGAAGACCAAGAACAAGTGGACAAAATGCTGGAAATTTGGGACCGCCTGGAAGGCCAAGTCCACAAAGTGATTTACTACGACCCCAAAGGGCTGCGCAACTACACCGAAGACTTCCTCATCTACTTCCTGGATGTGGAAGCCATCGGCAAGGAATACGCCCAAAAACACCCCGACTTCTTCGAAGCGCAAATCGCCAAGGGCAAAGGCTCAGACCTGGCCTTGCTCTCGACCACCTCGGGCACCACCTCGCGCCCCAAACTGGCCATGCTCACCCACGACAACCTGCTCAGCATGGCTCGCAACCTCATGGCCGTAGACCCCTTAGAGCCCGACGACGAATTCGTCTCCTTCCTGCCCTTGGCTTGGATTGGGGAGCAGATGAGTTCGGTGGCTTGCGGGCTCTATGTGGGCTTCAAAGTCAACTTCCCCGAAGCCCCTGAGACCGTGCAACACGACCTCAGGGAAATCGGCCCACAGATGATGTTTAGCCCGCCCCGCATCTGGGAAAGCCTGGTCAGCCAAGTCCAGGTCAAAATCGAAGACACCACGCCCTTCAAACGCCTGATGTACAACTGGGCGCTGCCCATCGGCTATCGGATGGCCAACACCCGCTTTCGGAAAGAGACGCCCTCGCTGAGGCTGAAAATCCTCTACTTTTTAGCCGATTGGCTGGTCTTCCAAAACATCAAAGACCAGCTCGGCCTGCGGCGGCTCAAACGGGCCTACACCGGTGGGGCAGCCTTGGGGCCCGACATCTTCCGCTTCTTCCACGCGCTGGGCGTCAACCTCAAGCAAATTTATGGGCAAACCGAAATCGGCGGCATCGCGGTGGTGCATCGCGATGGCGACATCAAATTCCAGACCGTGGGGCTGCCCATCCCCGAAACCGAGGTCAAAATCGCGGAGAGCGGTGAAATTTTGATGCGCTCGCCCGCGGTCATGCAAGGCTATTACGGCAACCCCGAAGCCACGGCCGAAGCCATTGACGAAGAGGGCTGGCTGCACTCGGGTGACGCGGGCTACTTTGACGAAGACAAACACCTCATCGTCATTGACCGCGCCAAAGACGTCATGACCCTGCACGACGGCACCAAATTCAGCCCGCAGTTCATCGAAAACAAACTCAAATTTAGCCCCTACATTCGGGAAGCCGTGGTCTTCGGCGGCGATTGGCCCTTCGTCACCGCGTTCATCAACATTGACTTTGCCAACGTCGGCAAATGGGCTGAAAACCACCAAGTGCCCTACACCACCTACACCGATTTGGCGCAAAAGCCCGAGGTTTACGAAATCGTCAAGCAACATGTGTTGCAAGCCAACGCGGACCTCCCGCCCGCGGCGCGCATTCGCCGCTTCCTGCTGCTGCACAAAGAACTGGATGCCGACGACGCAGAGCTCACCCGCACCCGCAAAGTGCGCCGCCGTTTGGTGGCCCAACGCTACCAAGACCTCATTGACGCCCTCTACAGCGACCAAGACGCTGTAGAAGTGGAAACCGTCATCACCTATCAAGACGGCCGGACCGCCACCATCCGCACCCACCTTCGTATCGAAGACGTGGATACGGGCGCTTAGGAGAAACAGCGATGGATTTGTTCATCCAACTCACCCTCACCGGCTTGACCAACGGGGCCATCTTGGCCCTGGCCGCCTTGGGCTTCGTGCTCATTTATAAATCCAGCGACGTCATCAACTTCGCCCAAGGCGAATTCCTGCTCATCGGGGCGTATGTGCTCTTTTCAATGATGGTGCAGTTTCACCTGCCGTGGACCATCGGCCTGGTCATCACCATGATCGTGGCCGTGGCCATCGGTGTGCTGGTCGAACGGCTGGTGTTGCGCCCCCTCATTGGTGAGCCCATCATCTCGGTCATCATGGCCACCATTGGCCTGAGCAGCCTGCTGCGGGCCATTGTGAGCACCATTTGGGGCAATCAACCGCGGGCTTTTCCGCCTTTCATCCCCAGCAAGCCGGTGCACATCTTAGGGGCCACCGTCGGGGCCGACCGCCTCTGGGCTATTGGGATTGCCATCCTCATGTTGGTGCTGTTCAACCTGTTTTTCACCCGCTCCAAAGAGGGCATTGCCATGCGGGCTGTGGCCGACGACCAACAAGCCGCCATGAGCATGGGCATCAGCGTCAAACGCATTTTCGCCTGGGCCTGGTCCATTGCGGCGGTCACCGCGGCCATTGGCGGCGCGCTGGTAGCCAACATCGTGGGCGTTGGCCCCGAACTGGCCGGTTTTGGCCTGCGGGTGTTCCCCGTGGTGATTCTCGGCGGGTTAGATTCCATCCCCGGCGCCATCATCGGCGGCCTGATTATCGGCCTTCTCGAAGCCTATGTCGGTGGCTACATTGGCATGGGGCTCAACCAGGTGATTTCCTTCATCGTGCTCATTGTGATCCTGATGGTGCGCCCTTATGGGCTCTTCGGCCAGGAAATCATCGAACGCGTCTGACCTTTTGCCCGGCCTTCCCTAACCCTTCTTTGAGGAGCAAGCCCTTATGGTCTCCGGCATTTTCCACACCTCCTACAAATCCGACATGGCGCTGCGCCGCACGCCAGCGCAGAAAATTCGCCTTGGGTTGTTCATCCTCTTCATTTTGGTCTTTCCCTTCTTTGCCAGCCGCTACACCCTCACCCTGGCCAACCAAGTGGCCATTGCCACCATTGGCGCCATTGGCCTCAACATTCTCACCGGCTACACCGGGCAAATCAGCCTGGGGCAGGGCGGCTTCATGGCCGTGGGCGCCTACACCGCGGGGCTGCTGACCGTGCGGCTGGGGATGCCCTGGTGGGCCTCCATCATCATTGCCAGCCTGGTGACCGCGGGGGTGGGGGCGCTGTTTGGCATCCCCTCGCTGCGGCTCAAAGGGCTCTACCTGGCCATCGCAACCCTGGCCGCGCAGGAAATCATCCTCTGGGTTGTGACCCACTGGAAAGCCCTCACCGGCGGGGTAGAAGCCCTGGTGGTGCCCGACCCCACGCTGTTTGGCATCCGCATCAACTCCGAATTCAACTTTTACTGGCTGGCTTGGGCGCTGGTGGGCATCACCGCGTTGGCCACCGTCAACCTCTTCCGCACCCATTACGGCCGCGCATTCATCGCCATCCGCGACCAAGACATCGCAGCCGAGGTCATGGGCATCAACCTCTTCCGCTACAAATTGCTCTCTTTTGCCCTCTCTTCGTTCTTCGTGGGCCTTTCAGGCGCCTTGATTGCCCACTACCGCAGCATCGTCACCTGGGAACGCTTCACCATTGACGTCTCAGTGCTCTATTTGGCCATGATCATCATCGGTGGCCTGGGCTCGGTCTCGGGTTCCCTCTTCGGCGCAACGTTTATGACTTTGCTCCCCGCGCTGCTCAACAATTTAGGCCGCTCCCTCCGAGGGGTGTTCCCCCAAATCACGTCCATCATGCCGTTCATCCAACAGGCTACCTTTGGCTTGGTGATCATCCTCTTTCTGATTTTGGAACCTGAAGGCATCAAGAAGCTCTGGGAAGATGTGAAAGATTACTTCCGGTTATGGCCCTTTAGTTACTAACGCCCGTGAGGAGGTGCTATGGAAGTGCCCTGAAAAACAAGCCCCACATATTTGCAGCCGTCCCTTGTTCGTCCGTTTTTCTTACCCGACCAACTCAGGAGGTGAAGTATGCGTTCCAAATGGTCTCTGATTGTCGCCCTGGCGGTTTTGGCAGCCGTGCTGTTGAGCGCCTGTGGCGGTGGTGGGGGCGAAGCCAACACCGACATCAAAGTCGGCGCGATTTTCGATCTGACCGGCCCCACATCTGACGTGGGCACGCCCTACAGTGAAGGCGTGCGCGGCTATGTGGACTGGCTCAACGCCAACGGCGGCATCAACGGGCGCAAAATTGACCTGGTATGGGCCGATTACGCCTACAAAGTTGACCAGGCCGAGCAACTCTATTCACAATTTGTCAACGAAGGGGTCACCGCCTTCCAAGGCTGGGGCACGGGCGACACCGAAGCCCTGCGCTCTAAAATCGCAGCCGACAAGATTCCCTTCATGTCGGCTTCCTACTCGGCCAACCTCACCGACATTCAAAAAGCCCCTTACAACTTCCTCATTGGCGTCACCTATTCCGACCAGGCCATCATCGCGATCCAGTGGGCCATGCAAGATTGGCAAGCCTCGGGCCACGATGGCAAACCCAAAGTCGCGCTCATCCACCACGATAGCCCCTTTGGCGAATCGCCCGTCGCGGATGCCAAAGCCTTTGCCGAAGCCAACGGCGTAGATTTCATGTCGCTGGCCATGCCCAAAGGCGCTACCGACTACGTGGCCGAGCTGGCCCAAATCCAACAATTTGGGGCCAACTATGTCATCATCCACACCGTCTCCAGCCCCGCCGCGGTGCTGCTCAAAGACGCCAAAAGCCAAGGCCTAACCGACAAAATCAAGTTCATCAACATGAACTGGTGCGCGGATGAAATCTTCATCAACCTGGCCGGCGATGCGGCCGAAGGTGTGTACGGCACCCTGCCCTTCACCCCGCCCAGCGACCCAGTGCCCGGCCACGAAGCCCCCGCCCAGTGGCTCAAGGAACACGGCTCCAGCCTGGACGCCAAAGGTCTGCACTACGTCCAGGGCTGGTGGACGATGGCTGTGATGGCCGAAGGGATCCGCCGCGTAGTGGAAGATGGCAAGCCCGTCACCGGCGAAAACATCAAAGCCGCGCTGGAAAGCATCCGCGACTTTGATACCGGCGGCGTGACCGCCCCCATCACTTTCACCCCCGAAAGCCATCGCGGGAGCACCGCGCTCCGCATCTACACCGTCAAAGACGGAAAGTGGACCCGCGTCACCGATTACATCTCCGCGCCGTAACATCCGCACCTCAGGGGGGATGCTCCCTCGCGGGGCATCCCCCCTCCTGGGCCGCTTGAAATCTTCCCATCCTTTGGCCTTTCCCAGTCTTCTTCCAGCGAGGATGCCATGCTCAGCCTCAACAATGTCGAAGTAATCTACAACAAAGTCATTCTGGTGCTCAAAGGCATGTCCATGCAGGTGCCCCAAGGCAAAATCGTAGGGCTCTTGGGCGCCAACGGGGCCGGAAAGACCACCACCCTCAAAGCCATCTCGGGGTTGCTCAAGCCCGAAGATGGCGAAGTGACCGACGGCTCCATCGAATTCTTGGGGGAACCCATCCACAACCGCGACCCCGAAGAAATCGTCCGCATGGGCATCTTCCAAGTCATGGAAGGACGCCGTGTGTTCGAGCACCTCACCGTGGAAGAAAACCTCATTGCGGGCGCCTACACCCGCCACGGCCGCGGCACCTTGAGCCGCGATTTGGAAATGGTGTACGCCTACTTCCCCCGCCTCAAAGAGCGTTCCAAACAAGTGGCAGGCTACCTCTCGGGCGGCGAGCAACAGATGCTGGCCATTGGCCGCGCGCTCATGGCCCATCCCAAACTCATGCTGCTCGACGAACCCTCGCTGGGCCTGGCGCCCTTGCTGGTCCAGGAAATCTTCGAAATCGTGCAACGCATCAACAAAGAACAAGGCACCACCATCCTGCTGGTGGAACAAAACGCCAACCTTACCCTCCAAGTAGCCGACTACGCCTATATTATGGAAAGCGGCCGCATCGTCTTGGAAGGCACCCCCGACGACCTCAAAGAAAACGCCGACGTGCGCGAATTCTACTTGGGCTTGACCGAAGTGGGCAAGCGCAAGTCGTATCGCGACGTCAAACACTACAAACGCCGCAAACGCTGGCTTTCCTAAAGGCGGCTTCCTGCCCTTCGCGCGAGGAATTATGACGCAGCAATCGCTCTCTGCACTCATCGCCCATCTGACCGCCCACGCGCCGGCCTTTGCCCAACGCATGCAGGCCGCGGGCCTCACCCCCGCCGATATCCGCACCCCCGACGACCTGGCCCGGCTGCCGGTGCTGCGCAAAGACGACCTCATCACCCTCCAAGCCCAAAACCCACCCTTTGGTGGCCTGCTGGCCGTAGAAACCCAGGCCCTCAAACGGGTCTTCCAATCGCCAGGGCCCATCTACGAACCGGAGGCCGACCAGCCCGACTATTGGCGGTGGGCCTCGGCCTTGCGGGCTGCGGGCTTCCACGCCGACGACGTGGTGCTCAATGCTTTCGGCTACCACCTCACCCCCGCCGGCGCCATGTTCGAAGAAGGCTTGCGGGCTATTGGCTGCACTGTGCTCCCCGGCGGCGTGGGCAACCAAGAACAACAAGTGCGTGCCATGCACGCCCTGGGGGTCACCGGCTACGTTGGCCTGCCATCTTACCTCAAAGCCCTGCTGGATAAGGCCGACGCATTAAACCTCCCCCTCAAAGTCACCAAAGCCTTTGTCACCGCGGAGCCCTTGCCGCCTTCTCTGCGGGCTGAGCTCCAAGCCCGCGGCGTGACCACCGTGCGGCAGGGCTACGGCACCGCGGAGTGTGGCAACCTGGGCTACGAATGTGAAGCCGAAAACGGTTGGCACATCCCCGATGACGTCATCGTCCAAATTTGCGACATCAACACCGGCCAACCCCTCCCCGCGGGCGAAACCGGCGAAGTGGTGGTCACCGTGCTGCATGAAACCTATGCCCTGGTGCGCTTTGGCACAGGCGACCTCTCAGCTCTGGCCACTGAACCCTGCTCGTGTGGGCGAGATACGCCCCGCTTGGTCGGGTGGCTGGGACGGGTCGGCGACGCGGTCAAAGTGCGCGGCATGTTCCTCCACCCTCGCCAACTCCACGACCTGATGGCCCGCTTCCCAGAAGTGCACCGCTGGCAGGCGGTGGTCACCCGCGAAGCCCACAAAGACTACCTCACCCTGGAAGTCGTCGCGCCCCAAGCCGCCCATGATTTGGAAGAGCGCCTGCGCGCGGCTGCGCGAGAAGTGCTCAAATTCCGGCTTGAGGTGCGCCGCGTAGACGACCTGCCCCCAGAAGCAGCCCCGATTCGCGATACACGAACCTGGGAATAAACACTTTTGTTTGTTCAAAAAAATATCGTTTTTTGAACACCGTTCGCGATATACGGACCTGGGAATAAACACTTTTGTCTGCTCAAAAAAATATCGTTTTTTGAACACCGTTCGCGATAACGAACCTGGGAATAACACTTTTGTCTGTTCAAAAAATATCGTTTTTTGAACACCGTTCGCGATAACGAACCTGGGAATAACACTTTTGTCTGTTCAAAAAATGTCGTTTTTTGAACACCGTTCGCGATAACGAACCTGGGAATAACACTTTTGTCTGTTCAAAAAAATGTTGTTTTTTGAACACCGTTCGCGATATACGGACCTGGGAATAAACACTTTTGTCTGTTCAAAAAAGCAGTGTCGCTTTTGCCACCATCTGCAACGCACAGCCTCGAGAACAGCGCCTTCGAGCGCCTTCGTCTGTTCAAAAACGCAGTGTCGTTTTTGCCACCATCTGCGACGCACAGCCTCGAGAACAACGCCTTCGAGCGCCTTCGTCTGTTCAAAAACGCAGTGTCGCTTTTGCCACATCTGCGACGCACAGCCTCGAGAACAGCGCCTTCGAGCGCCTTCGTCTGTTCAAAAAACGCAGTGTCGCTTTTGACCGCTCTCCGCGATACACGGACCCGGAAAGCAACCCCATCGAAGGTTCACCATGTCCAAGCCGCTCAAACTCGGGCTTTTCGTTGGCGCCATCGCCGCGGTTATCAACCTTTGCGTCTCGTTTTTGCTCGGCTTTTGCGGCCCGGCGGTCGCCTTGGCCGCGGGGGCCATCGTAGGTTATTTGATTGGCCACACCGCCTTTGACAAAAGCCAAGCCGCCCGAGAAGGCGCCCTGAGTGGGGCGGTGGTCGGCCTGCTCCTTTTGGTCAGCCAGATTTTGGCCGGCGTTTCTGCGTTGACGGTCGCGCGCTATCTGCCCGCGCAAAACGGCTGGTTCCACCCCCCTGCGCCCTCTGCCCCGCCCAGCGAGGTCACCCTCTACTACCTCGGCGGCATAGGCGCAGGGGCCTGCTTCGGGCTCATTGACATCGCGCTGGCCGCCCTCAGCGGCTTCTTTGCCGCCCACTTCAGCGCTCAAGACGCCCCACCCCCTCCCCCGCCCGTATTCGAATAAAGCCCCCTTGCTTTCGCCCTCAACCCTCGCGGCGGCCATGCGCAGCCCCTCCCGCGCGGGAGCGGACGCGCGCCTTGCCCGCCCCCGCATTCTGCTATAATACACCCCACCCCCACCCCTCGGAGTCGGCCATGCCCCCTCAATTTCCCAGCGAAGCCTGGCTCAAAGCCCTGGAAGCCCGCCTCAACAGCGACCCACGCTACGCCCAAGTCGCCCGCCAATGGGAAGGCGACCTGGCCTTCGTCATCGAACCCGACGACACCGGTGAATTGGAAGCCCCCCTGGTGCTCTACGTGGACCTGTGGCACGGTCAATGCCGCAGCAGCGCGGTGCTCCAAAGCGTGGACGAAAAGGACCCCGCCTTTGTGCTCACAGCCAGCCTTTCCAACTACCGCGCCATCTTAGAAGGACGCCTCGACCCCATGCAAGCCATGCTCACCCGCAAACTCAAAGTCAAAGGCAGCATGGCCTACATGATGCGCAACGTGCCCGTGGTGTTGGATTTCGTGCGCGTGTGTAAAGAAGTCACCCAAACATGACCCGCGGCCGCGCGACCTTCCTCAAACAGGGGGTTTTCATCGCCTGGCTCTTTTGGCTCAGCGCATGCACGGCCGCCGTCCCTTCCCCCACCCCCGGAGCCGCCATGTCGCCCACTTCCCCTTCCTCTTCCTCAGCCAGCGCCGAGGCCGTCTTTGCGGGCGGCTGCTTTTGGTGCATGGAAGCCGTGTTTGAGCAACAACCCGGCGTCATCGAAGCCATCGCAGGCTACACCGGCGGGCACCTCCCCAACCCCACCTACGAACAAGTGAGCAGCGGCCAAACCGGCCATTACGAGGCCGTTGTGGTGCGTTACGACCCCACCCAAACCTCATACGAACGGCTGCTGGAAACCTTCTGGAAACACATTGACCCCACCGACCCCAACGGCCAATTCTACGACCGAGGCCCCCAATACCGCACGGCCATCTTCTACCTCAACGCCGAACAACAACACCTCGCCGAAACCTCCAAAACCCGCATCGCCGCAGCCCACATCTTCGCGCAACCACTGGCAACCCAAATCTTGCCGGCTGGCGATTTTTACGTCGCAGAAGGCTACCACCAAAATTACTACCAAACCCACCCCGCCCAATACCAAGCCTACCACCTGGCCTCGGGCAAAGACGACTTCCTCGCCGACATCTGGGCTCAACACCCCTACTTTCGCCTCTTTCCCGAACGACAACCCTACTGGCGAGGGTATCGCAAACCCACCCGGGCTGCACTGAGGGCACTGCTCACCCCCTTGCAGTTTGCCGTCACCCAAGAAAACGCCACCGAGCCCCCCTTCCAAAACGCCTATTGGGACCACCACGCCGCAGGCATCTACGTGGATGTGGTCTCTGGCGAGCCCCTCTTCAGCTCCCGTGACAAATACGACTCAGGCAGCGGTTGGCCCAGTTTCACCCGCCCCCTGGAACCCGCCAACATCGTCACCCGAGAAGACTTCCAAATGGGCATGCTCCGCACCGAAGTGCGCAGCCGCCATGCCGATTCCCATCTGGGGCATGTCTTTCCCGATGGGCCGCCCCCCACCAACACCCGCTATTGCATCAACGCCGCGGCTTTGCGCTTCATTCCCGTAGAAGACTTGGTCAAGCAAGGCTACAGCGCTTATCTTTCCCTCTTTGCCCCTTAGCCCGCGTGCGCCTCCAAATTGCCCGCCTGCTCGGGCTCGACCCACCGGCGGCCTGCGGCCTCGCGCCAGGAAGCCGCCCTACCGCGCCCTGCTCGACCGCTTCGGCGCTGGGGAACGCCCCATCTGGATCACCGAAACCAGTTACACCTCTGAAACGCATGACCAATACCTGCCGGCCTACCGCGCGGGGGAAAGCACGCAAGCGCGCTCCATCCACGACGCGCTGGCAGCCCAATTGAGCAGCGAGGCCGAAGTCATCTTTTGGGCTCTCTTGACCGACGCCCAACCCACGTCAGCAGCCGACCCCTACCGCCAGGCTGGGCTCCACACCTTTGACCTGCACCCCAAACCCGCGGCCACGGCATTTCGTGCCCTTGCCCAAAGGCTTCGAGCCGCGCGCGAACCCTGAAGGGCGCAGCACCACCTGCCCGCCCGGCTTATGCCAAACCTTCCCCCCTTGCCTTCCAACATCCAACCTTTTGCCTCGCGCAGCGCAGCCTACTACGGCAAAGATTGGAGAAATTCCAGCAGAAAATCCATCACCGTCGCATCACGACCGGGTTTCATGGGATAAACGCTGGGCCCGAAAAAGGTCATGCCATGACCCTTCGGAAAGAGGATGACCTGCTGCAAGCCATCTTGGGCTTGAGTGCAACTTTGCTTTTCAGACCACGAAGTCGCGCACCACTTCACCGTTTCAGGCGAGCGCGCTCCCAACGTGTCCACAGCCTCAGCAAAAGACAAGCCCAAATAATCGCCCGGCGAAATTGCCCAAGCCCCCACGCAGCGGGGCGCGCCCGCGTGGAGCTGGTTGAAAGCCGCGCAGCCTTCCATCGCGCCATCAGCACCAATACTGACGCCCACGGTCACCACGCGATTGGAATCCACCCCCGAAAGCGCTGCAGCCGTCTCCAGCGCAGCCACCAGGTCACCCTGCGAAATGTTCCACTCCTCCCTTTGGCGGTGAGGCTGATAGCGTACCGTGACGTCGGTGTATGCCGCGGCCTTGCTTTCGCCAAAACCGGGGAAATCAAAGGTAAACACCGCGTACGACGTCCCCTCGGGCATGGGCGGGAACCAGGAAGCATCCCACCAGGCAGGGAGCGGGTCGGCCTTGGCGATGGCTTCCTCGCACCCTGGCATCAACGCGGGGTGCTCCGCGGCGCGGTTTTGCAACCAAGGGGCAAGCAAGCACCAATCGCGCTGATCGCCGGGCGCCCAGTGCATCAACACAATCACCGGCGCTTGCGGGCGATCCGCCGGGTAATAATAGCCCACCATCGTGCCGTGTTCCCCCTGAAAGGTCACCCGCTGCGGGTCAGGCGGCAGTACGGCGGGTGTGGCCGTGGCCGGAATCGGCGTCGCCGTCGCGGTAGGAGCAGGCTCAACAGTGGCTTCCAGACCTTGCGGCGATGGGGAAGAAGCAGCAGTAGGGGTGGATGCATCTTTCTGACAGGCAGCGAGAGACAAGGCTGCCAGCACCACCATCAGCACGAAGAACCTTAAACGTTTGAAAGTCATCAGGAACTCCTTCCAGGGGGGCCAAAGGGTGGCCTGAACGGACTGACAAAACACTACAATACTTCGGACTGCTGGCCTGCTCAAACTTGCCCCCTCACACAAAACACTCCATTGCCATTGTAGCATGGCCTGCGCAAAAATACCCGCCGCAACGCAGCACTTTTACGGCCCAGGCGAGGATATAATGGACCTAACGGAAAAGACATCCTCCTCCCAAGGTCAGCCGCCATGAACGATTTTTTGCCTCTTTTGGACGTCAACCTCAGCACCGGCGAAATCACGACGCGGAGCATCTCCGCGGAAGCCCGACGGGCCTATTTGGGCGGCGCCGCGCTGGCCGCGCGCCTGCTCTACGAGTCCTTGAGCCCCACGTTAGACCCCCTCTCGCCTCAGGCCCCTTTGCTCATCCTCACCGGACCTCTCACCGGCACCTTCGGGCCCTCCACAAGCCGGTTTGTGGTCTGCGGCAAATCGCCGGCCACGGGGCGTTGGGCTGAGTCCAACGTCGGCGGCTTCTGGGGACCCGAGCTGCGCGCGGCCGGCTTCGACGGCCTCTGGATTACCGGCCGCGCGCCCAGGCCCACGGTGTTGTGGATTCACGATGGCCAGGCCTCCTTGCTGCCGGCCGATGACCTCTGGGGCGCCGAGACATTCGCGCTGCAAGACGCGGTGCGCGCTCGGGTAGGCGAGCCTCGCGCGCGGGTGTTGGGCATTGGTCCCGCCGGTGAAGCGCAAATTCCTTTTGCTTTGTTGCTCACCGACCACGGCCGGGTCGCCGGCCGCACTGGCTTGGGCGCCGTCATGGGCGCGAAGCAGCTCAAAGCCATCGCGGTCCGCGGCCATCAGCGACCACCCCTGGCCGAGCCGCGCGCGTTCGCCCAACACCGCACCCGAATCAACCGCGCCCTCCGCGACGACAACCTCACCCAGGCCCTGCGGGAACTCGGCACCGCCAGCGCGGCCGACTACTTCGATTTCTTGGGCGAAATGCCCAAGAAATACTTTCGGGCCGGCACCTTTGAAGGCGCGGCGCGCATCTCAGGCGCGGCCGTTGCAGAAAGCATCCTCACAGGCGTGCGCGCGTGCCACGGGTGCGTCATCGCCTGCGGCCGCGAGGTGGATTTGGGCGACGGCCTCCGCCGCAAAGGCCCCGAATATGAAACCTTGGTCGGCTTTGGCCCTAACTTGCTCATTGATGACCTCGCAGCCATCACCCGCCTGGGGGAACAGTGCGACCGCGCCGGCCTGGACGTCATCAGCATGAGCAACGTCTTGGGGCTGGCTCTGCACCTGTACGAACAAGGGATCATCACCACAGCCGATACCCATGGCTTGCCGCTGCGCTGGGGCGATGCCGAACTCATCTCACATCTGATTCACCTGACTGTGCAGCGCGCCGGCTTTGGCGCCTTACTCGCGCAGGGCAGCCGCGCCCTGGCCGCCCACTTCGGCGTGCCCCATGAGGCCATCGAAGTGGACGGACTGGAAATGCCCTACCACGACCCACGCGGCGCATCGGGCATGGCGTTGGTGTATGCCACGTCGCCCCGAGGGGCTTGCCACAACCAATCCGACTACTTCCTGGCCGACATCGGCCAAGTCGAAGCGCGGCTGGGGTTGACCTTTTTCGACCGCCACGCGGGCGCGGAAAAAGCCGCCAACGTCGCCCGCCATCAGGATTGGCGCACCATGCAAAACGCGCTGGTGATGTGCTTTTTCGCCAATGTGCCGCCCGACGACATCGCCGCGTTGGTGAGCGCCGCGCTGGGGGAAACCTACACCGTCGAGGACCTCCTGACCGTGGGCGAACGAGCCTGGAACCTAAAACGCTTGCTCAATCTCAAGCTGGGACGCACCCCAGCCGATGACCGCCTGCCCCCGCCTCTGCTCGAGCCCTTACCCGAGGGCGGCGCCGCAGGCTACCGCATCCCCTTTGCCGAAATGCTGGCCGCCTATTACGCCGCCCGCGATTGGGACCCCGCCACTGGCGCACCTTCACCTCGCAAACGCCAGGCCCTGGGGTTGGATTGAAGCGCCGCCTTTCCCTGCCTGGTGTCTCACCGCGAGCCGCCTCACGCCAGGCGGCTCGTTGCCTTTCTCCCCTGCGCTGGCGCCGTCGGCAACGCCAAAATCAACTTGGCTCCCTCCCCTGGTGTATCCCAGGCGTCACAGCCGCACGCCTGCCGGCCAAGGGCCGCGCCCCCCAAGGTTGACCATGCCGCCGACGCCGCGGGGGAAAGCCCCGCCCAATCGCGGTTGGATACCCGCCCGCGGGCTTGCCTCCAACCACAGCCTGCTGCACCGTCACCGTTCCCAACCACAGCCCCTCGCTTGGTTTTGGCCCCCACGAGGGCGATGGGGTGGTTTTGGCTCCACGGGGGGCGATGGGGTGGTTTTGGCTCCATAGGGGGTAATTTAAGTGTTTTGATGGCTATACGAAACGCCCCCTTTTTTTCGCTTTGCCTTTCCCACAAAACGCCTCTGCCCTGCCTTCGCTTTGAGCGCGCGTTTTGCCTCTTGCATCACCCCTGCTGACTCTGTGACTTAAATAACCTCCTAAAAGTGAAAAATTGCACTTGCTTTTTGAGCACAATTGGAGTATCCTAAAGATGGAAACTTAAAACGCTCATCGCCCAATCACTGCTGCAAAGGAGGCTCTTATGGCGTCTCCCCCTTCGGCCTCGCCATCGGCCGTGGAGCAAGCCCTCCAAACCATCCCCTGGTTCCAACGCCTTCAGCCCAGCCACTTTGCCAGCTTGGCGCAAATCGCCACCCTACGAGATGCCCAAGCCAATGAGGTCCTCTTCCGAGAAGGCGATCCTGAAGATTACCTTTACATCCTCCTCACGGGCCGCGTCGCGCTGGAAATCAACGTCCCAGGCCGCGGGCGCACCCGCCTGATGACCGCGGAGCCTTTGGACGTCATCGGGTGGTCCAGCGTCACGCCAGTGGTACGGCGCCGCACCGCCACCGCGGTTGCCGTGCTCCCCAGTAGCCTGATTGCGCTTGATGCGCCCGCCCTGCTCCAACGCTGCGAAGAAAACCCCAGCCTGGGCTACGTCGTCATGCGCCGCCTGGCCAACGTCGTCGCCCAACGTCTGCTGGTCACCCGTCTGCAATTGCTCGACATGTACGCCCATCCCTCCAAGGAGGGCTGCGATGACTGAGCAAAACCTGACCTTAGGCGCGACCGTAGCGCTTTCCAAACCCCACCTGAATGATTTGCTGCAATCCCTGCGCGCCCACGGGTATCAGACCCACGGGCCGCAGGTCCGTGATGGCGCGCTGATATACGGCCCCATCACCACGTTAGACGACCTCCCCCAAGGCTACATCAGCCATCAAGATGCCGGGCGCTACCGCCTGGAACACACCGGCCATCCTTACTACTTCGCCCTCACCCCTGGCCCCGACACCTGGAAACGCTACCTCTTCCCCCGCCGGCGGGCTCTGTTCCACTTCCAACACCACCAGGGCACCTGGGAAACTGCGCCCCCCCATGACCCTCCTCCGCGTTACGCGCTGCTGGGCGTGCGTCCGTGCGAACTGGCCGCCATCCAAATCCAAGACCAGGTCTTCCTGCGTGCCGATTTCACCGACCCCTACTATCGCGGCGTGCGTGAAAACCTCTTCATCATCGCCGTCAACTGCCTGCGCCCTGGCGACACCTGTTTCTGCGCCTCTCTGGAAACAGGCCCCGAAGCTCGGGAAGGCTATGACCTCCTCCTCACCGAACTTGACGACGTCTTCCTCGTCTCGGTAGGCTCGGAAATCGGCCGCCAACACCTTCAGCCTCTCCCTTGGGAACCCGCCAGTGCCTTTCATCTCAACCAAGCCCGCCGGCAACTGGACGCCGCCCGGCAGCGCATGGGGCGCACCCTGCCCGACCCCCAGCACCTCCCCGAAACCCTGCTGGCCAATCTGGAACACCCCCACTGGGACGACATCGCGCAACGCTGCCTCAGTTGCGGCAACTGCACGCAAGTTTGCCCCACCTGCTTCTGTTGGGATGTTCAAGACGAAATAACCCTGGCCGGCGACCGTGTGACGCGCTTCCGGGTATGGGATTCATGCCTTTCCCCCCAACTCTCTTACCTGGCCGGCGGCAACGCCCGCCCCAGCATCCGCGCCCGCTACCGCCAATGGCTGACCCACAAATTCGCCTCATGGGAACGCCAATTTGGCACCTTGGGCTGCGTCGGTTGCGGACGGTGCATCACATGGTGCCCCGCAGGCATTGACATCACCGTCGAGTTAGCCACTTTGCGGACTCAAGCCCTCCATGCGGGAGGTGTGTAATGCACTCCACCCTGGCCACTGCCCACCCAGAAACCCTGCTGGCACCGCTCTGGGCCGAAGTTTTGGATGTGCAACCCGAGACACCGGGCATCGCCACCCTCACCGTGCGCCTGGAAGACGCCTCTGCCCGGGCGTGCTATCGCTTCCGCCCAGGCCAGTTCAACATGCTCTCTCTGCCCGGCATCGGTGAAGCCGCCATTTCGGTGAGCTCCGACCCTGACGAACCCGAGCGCATCCGTCACACCGTGCGCGCGGTGGGCAACGTCAGCCGGGCGCTGATGCGCCTCCAGCCCGGCGACCGCGTTGGGCTGCGCGGCCCCTTTGGCACCCCCTGGCCCCTCGACCACTGCCGTGGGCAAGACCTCCTCATCGTGGCCGGCGGCATCGGCCTGGCCCCCCTGCGGCCGGTGATCTACCACGTCCTCCACCACCGAGACGACTTTGGCAAAGTCATCGTGCTCTATGGCGCCCGCACCCCCAAAGACCTCCTCTACACCGCCGAATACGACACATGGCGCGCCCACGACATCCGCATACTGCTCACCGTGGACCGCGCCGACCCCGACTGGACCGGCACAGTCGGCGTCGTGCCCATGCTGTTCTACCGCTTGCGGCCCGACCCCAAACGCACGGTGGTATTCTCGTGCGGCCCAGAAATCATGATGCGCTTCGTCGTCCACGAAAGCATGGCCCGCCGCATTCCGCCCGAACGCATGTACCTCTCCTTGGAACGCAACATGAAATGCGGCCAAGGCCTTTGCGGCCACTGTCAGTTTGGTCCCTTCTTCATCTGCCGCGACGGCCCCGTATTCCGCTTCGACGCGCTGGCACCCTTCTTCAACGTGGAGGATCTCTAATGGCCGCCAAACCCACTGTTGCCGTTTACAAATTCTCTTCGTGTGATGGTTGTCAACTCTCCCTGCTCAACCTGGAAGAGGAACTCCTCACCTTGGTCGAGCAGGTGGAAATCGCCTACTTCCTGGAAGCCACCCGCCGCACCCAGCCCGGCCCTTACGACATCGCGCTGGTCGAAGGCTCCATCACCACCCCCGAAGAAGCCCACCGCATCCGCCAAATTCGGGAAGACGCTCGCACAGTGATTGCCTTGGGCACCTGCGCGTGCGCAGGCGGCATCCAGGCCTTGCGCAACTTTGCCGACGCCGACGCGTGGGCCCGCTTGGTCTACCCTCACCCCGAATACCTCGAATACCTCGCCGAATCCACCCCCATTGCCGAACACATCACCGTGGACTACGAAATCTGGGGTTGCCCGGTCAACCGCGACCAAGTCGTCCAAGTGTTAGCCGCCCTGCTCCTCGGCAAACGCCCCACCCTGCCCAACTACAGCGTCTGCCTGGAATGCAAGCGGCGGGGCAACGTCTGCGTCATGGTCGCCGAAGGGAAACTCTGCTTAGGGCCCATCACCCGCGCCGGCTGCGGCGCCATCTGCCCCAGCATGGGGCGAGGTTGCTACGGCTGCTTCGGCCCCTGGCCCGAAGCCAACTTTGAGGGCTTCCTGGAAACCGCCCAACGAACCGCCGCGCCTGCCGAAGTCATCCGGGCTTTGCGTCATATCAGCAACAACGCGCCCCAATTCGCGGATGCAGCCGACCGTCTCATCCAAGCCGATTGAGCACACCCCCTCAACCCCATCTTCGGAGGTGCTCCGTGACCCAACGCACCATTCAAGTGGACGCCCTGGCCCGCGTCGAAGGCGAAGGCGCCCTCTACCTCAAAGTGCAAGACGACCAAGTGTTAGAAGTGCGCCTCGACATCTACGAGCCCCCACGCTTTTTCGAAGGGTTTTTGCGGGGGCGGCATTATGAAGAAGTGCCCGACATTACCGCTCGCATCTGTGGCATCTGCCCGGTCGCCTACCAAATGAGCAGCGCCCGGGCCCTCGAAAAAGCCCTCGGCCTGCAAGCCACCCCCGCGGTGCGCCAATTGCGACATCTGCTCTACTGCGCAGAATGGATCGAAAGCCACGTCTTACACATCTACCTGCTGCAAGCCCCCGACCTCACCGGGCACGAAAGCGCGCTGGAACTCGCCCGCGTCGCACCAGACATCGTGCAGCGCGGCCTGCGCATGAAACGCATTGGCAACCACATCCTCACCGTGCTCGGCGGACGCTCAGTGCACCCCGTCAACCCCACCGTGGGCGGCTTCTACCGCTGGCCCGACGAAACAGCCATCCGCGACCTGGTGCCCGACCTGACATGGGGCTTAGAAGCCGCGCGCGAAACCGTCCGCTGGGCCGCCGAACTCCCCTACCCCCACCTGGAAATTGATTACGAATTCGTCGCCCTCCACCACCCCCAAGAATACGGCATCCTGGAAGGCGTAATCCGTTCCTCCGTCGCGGGCGACCTGAGCGAAGAAGACTTTGAGACCCGCTATCTGGAATATCATGTCCCGCACTCCAACGCCCTCCACAGCCGAACCGTTGACGGCAACCACTACATGGTCGGGCCGCTGGCCCGCTTCAACCTCAACTTTGAGCAACTTCACCCCGCAGCGCGGCAAATTGCCGAAGAAGTCGGCTTTGTGCCGCCAATCCACAACCCTTACAAAGCCCTTCTGGCGCGGGCGGTAGAAACCGTCCATGCCTATGCCGTGGCGCTGGAAATCGCGCAAACGTGGCACCCGCAAGGGCCGAGCAAACCCGAAATTCACCCCCGCGCAGGCGAAGGCGCCGCGGGCACCGAAGCCCCGCGCGGGCTGCTCTACCACCGCTATCGGCTTGACGCGCAAGGGCTGGTGCAAGAAGCCCGCCTGGTGCCACCCACCGCCCAAAACCTGGCCCGCATGGAAGACGACCTGCGCCTGCTGGCGCCCCACATCCTCGACCTGCCCCTGGAAGAAGCCACCCTGCGCTGCGAACATCTGGTGCGGGCCTACGACCCTTGCATTTCCTGCGCCACCCACTTCCTGCGGCTGGAGGTAGAACGCACATGACCATCGTGGTGTGTGGCTTGGGGCAACCCCTGCGCGGCGACGACGCCGCAGGCCTGGAAGCCGTGCGCCTCTGGCAACAACGCTACCCCGCGCAAGCACGGCACCCCGCCGTGCGCGTCCACCTTTTGGAAGCGCCCGAATTGGCGCTGCTGGATGCGCTCCAAGGCGCCCGCGCGGCCCTGTTGGTAGACGCAGCCCAAGCCCAAGCGCCCGCGGGCAGTGTGCATTGCCTCACCGCCGAGCGCCTCCCCTCGTTCACCGCGGGCACAACCTCGGCCCACGGCTGGAGCCCCGCAGAAACCATCGCCCTCGCCCGCACCCTGGGGCGCCCCCTGCCCCCCCGCTTAGACATCCTCGCCATCGTCGCCGCCGACTTCTCCCCCTCCCCCTCGCTGAGCCTCGCCGTGCGCGACGCCCTGCCCCAAGCCGCCGAGGCCATTCACCGCTGGGTCGCCCAACGCCTATCCGAGTTATGAATACGCCCCACCCCCAAGGAGGTGAACCATGGAAACCGAACACGAAGCCCTGCTGGTCAAACGCCTCATCCAACAGGCCTGCGAAAAAGCCCACGGCAAACCCATCCTGGAAGTCACCATCGTCGCAGCAAAATGCGCCCACGTTGACGAAAAACTGCTGCGCTTCTATTGGGACCAATACGCCGCCAACACCGTCTGCCACGGGGCACGCATCAAGTTCCGACAAGTGCCCTTCATCCAAAAGTGCCCTTACTGCGGCCATCTCTTTGGCTCGAAAAAGCAAAATGCCCCCTGCCCCAAATGCCGCGCCGAACATACCGCGACGTTGGCAGGCGACGAATGCGCCTTGGTCGAGGAACTGGCCGTAGCAGCATAGGGGCAACGCCTCTCCGAGGAACCCGCGCGAAGACCGGCGCGCGGGTTCCTGCTTTTTAAAGCACCTGGCCCTATCACCACGCACGGCCCCAACACAGCCCGCCCCTGGCGCAGGCCAAGGGGCGGGAAGTCAAGGCTGCATCTCGGGCGGCAAAAGGCTTGCTACGACACCCACCCTTGCGAGACCAACAGCTCGGCGTTGTAAACCGCGCCTCCTGCAGCACCGCGCACAGTGTTGTGAGAAACGACCACAAACTTCAAATCCCAAATCGTATCAGGGCGCACCCTGCCCACCACCGTGGTCATTCCCCCGCCGGTGAAAGCATCCAAGCGGGGCTGAGGACGATCGGGCTCGCGGCGCACCACAATCACGGGCCGCGGCGTCGAGGGCAAATCGCGCGCTATTGCGGGGGGCTGGTAACGTTCCAAAACCTGAATCGCCTCTTCAACGCTTTGCGGCGGCCGCGCCAACGCCACTGAAGCCACCACAGTGTGACCATCCACCACCGGCACCCGATTGGTGTGGGCTGAGATTTGGAAGTCGGCCAACGCAATGCCTTCTGACGTCACCGAGCCCAGCATTTTGCGCGGTTCCCACTCCACTTTGCCTTCCTCGCCGCCGATGTAAGGGATGACGTTGCCCACAATATCCAACGAGGCCACCCCAGGATAACCCGCCCCCGAAATCGCCTGCATAGACACCACAAAAGCGGCCTTGAGGCCAAAGGCATCGTGCAAAGCCTTCAGGGCTACGGTCAGCCCACTGCTGGTGCAGTTGGAATTGGTCACAATACCGGCTTTCCAGCCCCGCCGGGCCTGTTGCTGCGGCAACACAGCCACTTGTTGGGCGTTGACCTCGGGCAACAAGATGGGCACGTCGGGCTCCCGCCGAAAAGCCGAGGCATTGGAACACACCCAAATGCCCCGCGCGGCCAATTGAGGCTCAACGTCGCGGGCCACGTCGCTGGGCAGGGCCGAAAAGGCCAAAGCCACGCCCCGCAGGCTCTCAGGCTGGGTTGGCAAAAGGGGCATCTCTGCCGCCCAAGCGGGCAATGGGCTGGGCAACAACCAATGGACAGCCTCGCCATAGCGCATCCCCTGACGGCGGGCGGAACCCGTCAAGGCAACGACCCGAAACCACGGGTGCCCATCCAGCAGGCTGATAAACCGTTGCCCCACCGTGCCCGTTGCGCCCAAAATGGCCACCGGAATAGCACGCTGCGGTTGAGGGGCTGAAGAGGGGTTGAAAGGCGAATGAGCAGACATTTTCTACCTCGCGAAGGGGTTGGGATGGGACGAAAACGGGTAAACGCACCAGCGCGCTGCCTCCGGCCCCGACCTGGGCACAGAAGGCAGCCATCTCTCTCCTGCTTGGCAAGCCACGCGTAGGCTTGCCATCTGGCGTGCAAAGGTTTGGACGGCAAAAGCACCACACCAATCGCCCAAACCGCGCCGCAACGAGGCCAGGGGCTACCCCTGCGCGGTCTGTTCCGTCAAGGCATGCACCGCCCGCACCGCGTCTTCCGCTTTTTCGGCCTCAACCACGAAACTCACGGCCACCTCGGAAGAACCTTGCGCGATAGCCAAGACGTTGACCGGCGCACGGCCCAACGCGGTAAAAATACGCCCGGCCACACCAGGGGTATGTTGCATCCCCGCGCCGACCACGGTCACAATGGCCACGGGCGGGCTTGCCACGATGCGGTCAATATCGCGGCGGGCAATTTCCGCTGCAAAGGCCGCTTCCAACGCGCGGGTGACCTTCTCGGCCGCGCTTTCGGCCACGGCAAACGTGATGCTCTGCTCGGAAGAGGCCTGGGTGATGAGCACCACGCTGGTGTCGGTCGCGGCCACTGCGGCAAACGTGCGCGCGGCCACACCAGGCACACCCAGCATCCCCCGCCCCTCCACCGTAATCATGCGCAGCCCGCGAATCAGCGTCACGGCCTTGATGGTGCCGGGCGTGGGCTCGGCCTCGGCGACAATCAGGGTATCGGGCCCTTCCGGGTTGAACGTGTTCCGCACCCGCAGGGGAATGCCCCGCTCTACCACAGGGCGGATGGTTTTCGGGTGCAACACCTTGGCGCCAAAATAGGCCAACTCGGCAACCTCACGATAGGAAAGCCGCGGCAAAGTGCGGGCTTCGGGCACGATGCGCGGGTCAGCACTCATCACGCCATCCACATCGGTGTAAATCCACACCGCCGCGGCGTCCGGCCCCGCACCCAGCAAAGCCGCAGTGTAATCGCTGCCGCCGCGCCCCAAGGTCGTGGTCACGCCTTCGGGGGTCGCTCCGATGAAGCCTGTCACCACTGGGGTGATGCCTTGAGCCAACAAGGGTTCCAACACCCCACGCATTTTAGGCGTGGAAGCCGCCAAATCGGGGCGTGCGTTTTGGAATGTGGCATCGGTGACAATCAAATCTGCCGCGTCCACAGCCTGCGCCGGCACGCCTTGGGCTTCCAGCACCGCGGCCAAGAGGGGGGCGCTCATGCGTTCGCCCAAGGAAGCCACCGCGTCGTAAGCCCGCGGGGTGACTTCCCCCAACACGGCAATGGCCTCCACCAAACGGCGGAAAGTCTCCACGCGCTGGCGGACGGCATCGAGGGCGGGGCCGCGGCGTTCCGGCGGGAGCAAAGCCGCAGCAATGGCCTGATGGGCGGCGTAAATGGCTTCCGCGGCTTGCGCCCGCGTCTGACCGTTGCGCCCATCTTGCGCCGCAGCCCGGGTCGCGGTCAAGAGGCGGTCTGTGATGCCGCTCAAGGCTGAGGTCACCACCACCACAGGCCCATGTTGCGCGCGGGCCTGTGCTACGACTCGGGCAGCCTGTTGCATGGCTTCTGGCGTGCCCACCGAGGTACCACCAAATTTGAGGACGAGAGGCTGAGGCATGGTAAGGCTCCTGAAAGGGAATTTGCGCTCAAACGAGCCAGGGTTGGGGGCAGGCCAACCGCCCACAGGCTGGCGGCCTGGCCCGGCCAACGCTCAATCGGCCAGCGCGTGCAAGGCGCGCAGCAGATGGTCGGTGTCTTGCGGACGACCCACCGAGATGCGGATGTGGTCTTCCAGGCCGGGTTTGGCAAAGTAACGCACCAAAATGCCGTAGTCTTCTGCCAAACGGCGGTGCAATTCGGCCGCGTCGAAACCCACCACCCGACACAACACAAAATTCGCCCGGCTGGGGTAAGGCTGCAAATAGGGCACTTCTTGCAGAGCTTGCAAGAGCCGCTCGCGCTCGTAACGCAAATGGGCCACCACCAACTGGCGCTCTTCCAGGTCGCGCAGGGTGGCGCGAGCGGCTTCCTGAGCGGCGACGTTGACGTTATAAGGCTGCTTGGCCTTCCATAGCGTGGGCATCAGCCAAGCAGGGAAAGCGCCATACCCCACCCGCAGGCCGGCCAAGCCACCCCATTTGCTGAACGTCCGCAGCACGACCAGATTATCCCGCTGAGGCACTTGGGCAATGCGGCTTGTGGCGCGGCCCAGGTCGTCGTCGGCGAATTCGATATATGCTTCATCCAACACGACCAAGGTGGGCAATGCAAGCAGGGCTTCGATGACTTCGGGCGAGGGCAAAGAGCCGTCAGGGTTGTTGGGGGTGGCGAGGAAAAGCAATTTGGGCTGGTGGGCGGCGACTGCGCGGCGGATGGCTTCCAGGTCAAGCGAAAACTGCCCGTCAGGCTCCGCTGCGCCTCTGCGCCGGGGCACTTCCACCACGCGTGCGGCGTTGAGGCGCGCGTCAAAGGCATACATGCCGAAGGTCGGGGGGCAGGTGAGGATGGCATCGCCAGGTTCCAGCATCACCCGCATGAGCAAGTCGAGGAGTTCGTCGGCCCCTGCTCCGACCAATAAATGCTCGGGCGCCACCCCGGTGAAGGCGGCCAAATCGTGCCGCAGGGCGCGGCTTTCGGGGTCGGGGTAAATGTGGGCGTAACGCAAGTCGGCCAGGGCACGCCGCGCCAAGGGCGAAGGGCCGTAGGGGTTTTCGTTGGCGTCGAGTTTGACGATGGCTTCGGGGGCACGCCCCAACTGGGCGGCGCGCACGTCAAAGGGCAACACCGGCGTATAGGGCGGCAAGGCCTCTAAGTGGGCTCGGGGAGACAAAGCGACGGTGGTCATAAGGTCGTCCTCACGGGAAGGGGCATTAGCGCCAACGCGGGCAGCCAAAGCTCACGCCTGGCGCACACGCGCGGCGTAGGCGTGGGCGTCCAGGCCTTCGGCATCGGCGATGGTGGCGGCGGTTGCAGCCAGGTCGGCGGCCGTGGCCGGGTCCAAAGCCACCAGGCTGACGATTTTCACGAAATCCCACAGGTTCAAGGGGGAAGCAAACCGGGCGGAACCTCCCGTGGGCATGACGTGGCTGGGGCCAGCGACGTAATCGCCCAGCACCTCGTAGGAATGTTCGCCCAAAAAGATGCCGCCGGCGTTGACAATGCGCTCGGCCAGCCGCCACGGCTCGCTCACCGAGAGCGCCAAATGCTCGGGCGCGTAGGCGTTGGCCAAGGCAACGGCTTCGTCCAAGTCGCGGGTCAACACAATGCCGCCGCGATGGGCCAACGACGCGGCAATCACTTCAGCACGGCTGCGGGCTGCGGCCTGCTTGGCCACTTCGGCTTGCACGGCTTCGGCCAGCGCCCGAGAAGGCGTGAGCAAAATGGCTGAGGCCAGGAAGTCATGCTCGGCCTGCGCCAGCAGGTCGGCTGCTACCCAGGCTGGGTTGGCGTGGGCGTCGGCGATGATCATGGTTTCGGTAGGCCCAGCCAACCCGTCAATGCCCACCACACCAAACACCCGCCGTTTGGCCAGGGTCACAAAGAGGTTTCCGGGGCCGAAAATTTTATCTACGGCCGGCACGCTTTCGGTGCCGTAGGCCAAGGCCGCGATGGCTTGAGCGCCGCCCAGGGTGTACACCGCGTCCACCTCGGCCAGGGCGCAAGCCGCCAAAATCGCAGGGTTGACGTGGCCAAACTCGGGCGGGTTGTCGCGATGGGGCGGCGTGGCCACGACCACCGAAGGCACCCCCGCCACCCGCGCGGGAATGGCCGACATGAGCACCGTTGAAGGCAATGGTGCGGTGCCTCCCGGCACATAAAGCCCCACCCGCGGAATGGGACGAATCAGCTGGCCGACGGTGCCGCCCAAATCTTGGGCAATCCACGAAGTGAGCGGCTGGCGCTCGTGAAACGCCCGAATGCGCGCGGCCGCGGCTTCCAGCGCGCGGCGCTCGGCTGAGGGAAGCCCATCCAGCGCCCGTTGCCAGACTTCCGGCGGCACGGCAAAGGCTTCCAAATCCAAACCGTCTAACGTGTGCGTCCATTCCCGCAAAGCCGCATCGCCCCGCTGCCGGACGTCGCGCAAAATGCGCGCGACGGCTTCCTCTGCGGTGAGCGGCTCGCCAAAAATCTGTGCAATGCCTTGTTTGACCCGTTCGCTGACTGGGAATTCATCCGGGGGGGTGCGGCGCAAGATGGTGCGCTGGGCCGTTGCAGGGTCATAGATGCGTAACATTGGGGCTTCCTCCTCATTTGCCAGGCGCTCGCTTGCCCAGGGCTTCTAACATGGCTTTATAGCGCGGGGGCTCTTCCTCAAAGATGTACGTCACCGGCGTCACGATGATGCCGCTGCCGCCGATCGCGCGCAGGTCGGCGATGGCGTCGGGCAGCTGGTCGCGACGCACCACAATGGTCACAGCAAACCACTGGCTGCCATCGCGCACATATACGGGGCTGATGGTAGGGCCTTGCAGCCCGCCGATGGTCGGACGGCTGAAAATGCGCTCCACGATGGCCTCGGGGCTCTCGCCACGGATGTTGGCGATGACCAATAGGTTTTCTTGGGCGCGCAGGTGGGCCTCGATGTATTCCAACAAACGCCGCGCGATGGCCAACACTTCGGGACGATTTTGTAAGGCATCCCGGTTGGCAATCAACACGGCCTGCGAGGGTTGAATGGCGCCATCGCTCAAAGGGCGCAAACGGTTGTCGCGCAGGGTTTGCCCACTGGAGACCAAATCGCTAATCATGTCGGCGTAGCCAATGGCCGGGGCGGTCTCCAGGGTGCCTTCGGCCCAAATCAGGCGGTGGAGAATCTTGTGGCGTTTCAAAAAAGCCGTGGTCAGATTGGGGAACTTGGTCGCGACCCGTAATGGCCGCCCCAGATGTTCCACGTACGCCCGCAGATCGTCCAGATTATGCACCGGCCAATCTTCAGGCACGGCTAAGGTGAGGGTGCTGTGGCCAAAGCCCAAAGCGTCGTGCAGCACCAACACCTGGCCGTTTTCGCCGCGTTTCTCGGCCACCAGGTCCATGCCGGTGATGCCAAAATCCACGCTGCCATCACGGACGCTCACCACAATATCGCCTGCGCGCTGAAAGAGCACGGTCAGGCCCGGTAGGGCTGGGATGGTTGCGCTGTATTGGCGCGGGTTGGGTTTGTCAACCCGCAAACCCGCCTCGGCCAAAAAGTCCAGTGCGGCCTGCCCCAAACGGCCTTTAGAAGGGAGAGAAAGTCGAATATCCGTTCGTTGCATAAGACAAAACACCTCAATGAAGATTTCCAACAAAGACAACGCCCCCGGCAGGTAACCGGGGGCGGGGAAGCACAACCTGAAGTGACCAATACAGCAATCACCCACCACCCGGTGCGGGGGCAGTCATACCAGTGCCATGATGGTGGGTCATCGTGCGCATGGTCAACATGGGGCAATTATAGCACAATGCGTGAGGAATGCACGTAAAAATCGGATAAAGGCCGCCATTCCGTCGGTGGGCGGTGCGGATGGTTCATTCATCGCCCCGCAGCAAACGGGCGGCCTCTTCGGCCGTGATTTCGCCGGCTTCCAAGGCATCCAAAATCTGCTGACGCTTGGGAGGGGAAGGGGGCGCGGGGGCTGTGCCTTCGCCGCTCGGCTGATACCCCATCGCCCGGATGATGGCACGCAGGCGGTTCCGCAGGGTGGGGTACGAGAGCCCCATTTCCTTTTCCATGCGCGAAAACTTGCCCTCATTGCGGATGAACACTTCCAGGAAATGCAGCTGGTCGGGCGTGAGGCGGTCAAAAGCCGAAGAAGCCCGCGGCAAGGCAAAGTGTCCTTGGAAAGAAGTGCCACACGACCGACAGCGAAACGCGGTAATGGCCAATTCACCCCCACAAATCGGGCAAGACAACGGCATTTGGGACATGGCTTGCTCCAGTTGAGGTTTACGGAAGAGCATATCAGAAAATGCAAAAGTCGTCAACAGAAAACCGGAACAACAAGGCAGCACAGCAGATGGGTCCACCGATTGACACCGATTTTCACTGATTTTGTGTTGAGAGGCGGGGGTGACTTTTGGGGTCGGTGGTGAGAGGAACGCAGATGAACGCAGATGGGAGGGGATGAACGCAGATGAAGCCACCGATTAACACCAATTT
>Ga0256914_1000730_pt1 | contig 31766 bp, 39 predicted proteins | sample HulkmetaG_FD_191571 | JGI IMG/M metagenome (GOLD analysis project Ga0256914, IMG submission 191571) | Hydrothermal chimney microbial communities from Main Endeavour vent field at the Juan de Fuca Ridge, Pacific Ocean - Hulk | ecosystem: Environmental > Aquatic > Marine > Hydrothermal vents ... | reverse complement strand
TTCTTCGGCCGTTCTCAAAAGTTGACTATACCAGATAATAAAGAGGGGGCATATGGGGGAGGGGGCGCAGCTATGTACGCCCCCCGTTTGGTGGAGGTGGGGGGAGTCGAACCCCCATCCTGGGCGTTTCGGCTGGCCCGCTTCTCGGAGGATAGGCCGCACGGTGGGTTCTAGGAGGACACTTGCTCAAGCCGCCGTTTCTGTTCCTAGGTAGGCGGACACCTGGCCGCTATCAAGCGGCAATACGAAAGGAGTTAGCGTTGCCAGTTACAGGTATGCCAGTTTAACGAGTTGGCGCTCGCCTCCGCGAACCAGCCTATCGCCCAGTCGAACCCGTTTCACCCCCTTGTGGCTGGTGAGGCAGGACTCGAACCTGCAACCATCCGGTTAACAGCCGGACGCTCTTCCATTGAGCTACTCACCATCGTGGAGGCTCCGGCAGGATTCGAACCTGCAACCTCACGGGTCGTAGCCGTGTGCTCTATCCGTTGAGCTACGGAGCCCTGTCCCTCGGACCCCACCGTCCTCGGTGTGCCAGGCCCCTATTCCCGTGCGCGCGCACGGCCATTACCTGGCTCCCCATTTGGCACCACCGGCGGGATTCGAACCCGCAACCTCCGGTTTTGGAGACCGGCGCTCTTCCGTTGAGCTACGGGTGGCGTGTGGTGGCCCTGGGGGGAATCGAACCCGCCTCTACCGGATTGAAAGTCCGGTGTCCTAGCCGTTAGACTACAGGGCCAGATGCGCTTGACATTTACATGCGTAACCCACGGACTGGCACGGGTTACGCATACGAATGTCAAGCCGATTGTAGCACGCTAGTCGCTTAACCACTCGTCATACAGGCGGCTAAGCGGGTCCTCTTCGACCGGTGCGGCCTCGGCCTGTTTGAGTGCGGCGTCAACCGCTAGCTGTGCTTCTGTCCTTGTATATCCATAGCTGACAAGGTGATCGACGACTTCGGCGGCCGAGAAGTACTGTAGCAGATACTCCGCCGCTGTGTCTGGATCGTCAAATGGGCCGCCGCTTTTGTCTTTTTTACCGCTACGTCTGACGATTGTGCCGCCGGTCTTCCACTTGGCCTTCGGATAGGTTTTCTTTTCCTGGATCAGCTCATCCAGGTTATCCGGAAGCTCGACGGCCGGTGCAATCTGGACCGCCCGAGTTTCGAGCAGAACATAGCCGTCACCGATCGGAATGCGGATGGACGCAGCTCCAACGTCGCCGTCAACGTATAGGACGGACACGTCGAAGTCCGAGTTTATGAACTCCCAGTCGGTTCCGGAGAACGACTTGACACCCTTCGGATGCTTGTGAATGACAGCATTGAATCCGTCTGGTACCTCAAGGAACTTGATGCTTCCGGACGTGACCTCCTGCTTAGGGATCACGTACTCCTCACCGAGCTCCCAAATCCCATCCCCCATGTACCGCGCCTTGCAGAGGATCCCGTACTCCAGGCCCTCGAACCTGGAGCCTATAGCCTCAAGAACATCGGTGATGCTCCGAGGCACGACAACGGCGGTAGCGCTAGCACGCAGTGCTAGCAGGCCGGAGTCAAATGTCCCCTTGCTCATGCCTCACCTCCGAGGAATCTGTTGCTCAGCTCGTGAACGTCCACGGTGCGGACTCCAGGAACGAAGTCCCTACCCTGGAGCACGTAGTCGACTGCAAGCGCCGCAAGGACTACGGGCGGCACGACGTATGACGGCGTTGTTTCGTAGCCGCTTCCCTCGCCGAGCACGGATCGGTGATCCGGCTTGCCGTGGAACGTTAGCAGCGTTCCGTCATAGCCGAGCTTGACAACGTTCTCGGCGTTGACGGGGAGCCCAACGTCACGGCAGTCAAACACGATACCGGTGAGCGGCTGGAAGTCATATGCCTCCTGGACGGGCTCGACCTCATCGAACATAATGGACAAGGCCAGCGCCTTGTTTAATCCGACGTGCTCTTCGGCGTAGGGGGTACGGTTAAGGTTGTGGATCTCAAGCAAGTCATAATCCCACACCGTGATTCCCTTGACGCCGGCTAGCCGAAGCAGCATGACAACCCATGACCCCACGCCTCCAGCCCCGAGCACGGTGACATGCTCGGGAACCCGAAGGTCAAGGTCCTTTTGTCTGACCAGTCTCTCATCCATGATTACTCCCACTCCGCCTCGAAGACGGTCTGCTTTGCTTTCCTGGAGCGTTTCCAGAGGGCTGCGCCGGCCGCCGAGTTGTAAAGCGAATCCATATTAACGGATTCTATGACGACTCTGACGAACTCATCAAGGTCCAGAGTGGACCTGAGAGTGCCCATGCAGAAGGCACCGCTTGAGCCTTCATCAGCGTGTGGATGTACCTGCCGATAGCCGCTTTTCGGCAGGTACCATTGCCCGCTGGCGTCGAAAGCTAGCTCGCGGATCATGAACAGCTCTTCCGGAACGACATCGTCAGGAAAGGCCCAGCGCTCTTTCCTCTCTTCGTAGTAGGCGATGCCGGCCTCGCGCACCTTTCTCTTACTGATGGTGCGCCGCTCGCCTAACTTGACCAGGCTCTTCGGATATACGGGCTCGGGGAGCTTGATTACAAACAGCGACCCCCTGCGCTCCATTTCGTAGTCCTGCATGTAGCGGGCTACAAGATGGAAAGCGCGCTCTGCGGCATTGGCTTCCGCTGTCTCCTTCTCCTCTTCGAGCTTATCAATCCGCAACTTGAGCACGTCGATCCTGCTTTTGTACTTCAAAACGACGGCGTCTACCGCCGCTTTGAGCCTCTCCGGCTCGGGAGGTTCGCTGATGACGATCTCGACACGTTTCATGTTGGCGCTGTTAAGCGCCTCGCGGGCCGTGACGTAGGCGTCGAAGCCGTCAACGAACTCCGACATGATTATCTGCGCTATCATGTCGAGCCAAGCGTGGTTGGCCTCGCCAGAGGGGTCGTGTGGCAAGTCGGGGACGATAAACGTTCCATCCGTGAGAACGATTATCTTTCTACTCATGTTCGGGTAGATGTGGTCCCCCGACCCGCCATCCAGGCGGGGGAGGCTGAGTTCATCGGCGTCGTAAATCTTCAGCACCGGCAGCTCATCGAGCGGCACGACCGATGTGTACCCTGATCCGGTGGACCAGGATTCGAACTTTGACCACATCATGAGCGCCGGCCTCGCCGCCGTGTCCGGTACCTCGGTGGCGTGGCAGGCGGCCGATTTGAAATACCCCTCAAGGACTGATCGGGTATCCGGCCTCGCTCTCTCGAAGAGGCTTCTTATTTCGTAACTAGTCCCATACAACTCCATGTTGCACCTCCGAACTGTTAGGGTAGCTAGGAGTTTGAGCCCCTAGCTACCCTATGGAGCCGCTACTAGGCCGCCTGAGCGTATCGCTCAACGGTGTAGACGCCAGCCGCCAGAGGGAAATCGTCGGGAGTCAGCTCCCGACCGCTGGCGTCCTTGATGGTGTACTTGCGGATGCCCTTCTCCCGCACAAGGCGGTTAAGGGCCGCAAGCTCCAGCGGCTCCTCAAACTCGACCGGCTCCCCCTGAACGTTTACGACCACTTTGGTGCTTTCAGCATCGATCATTTTGCTCTCCTTTCTTGCGGGGTATCCACCCCAGGACGGTAGCTTATGGCCTGTTGCCGATCTACAATCTACATATCACCCCCCATTTATGCGAAACCGCCCAGCTTCATACCACCTAAGATCAGGTCAAACATATCGAATGCGACAAGGGCGGGGAAGTAGTAGATTCTCCCGTACTTAATCAGATATGCGTCTCCAGGCTCGCCAGTGTCATAGACGTAGGCATAGCCGTACTTGACCTCCTTGAGTTCGTATACGTCAACTTCGAACTCAATCTCGTAGGCCTGTCCAGCTTCTTTCCTAACAGTCACGGAATCTTCTCCGTGAACAATGCGCATTCCCAGAAGGAATGGCTTGCTGACTATTGCGTTCATCTCAGCTCCCCCCGATTTCCGCAATCCCTCACCCTCCAGCCGGTGAGGAATGCGTCAATCATGGTCTTTGCCTCCCTCCAACCGGTCGCAGTGAAAAGCTCACGGCCGGCGAAGTAGTCCGGCTCGCCGGCAACTATTCGGTACCGACGCGCGCCGCCGCCAGGGGAATACGTAACAAGATGGTGGCCGGTCGCTTCGATGGCTTCTTTCCTCCACTCGAACTCCCTTTTTCTCATGCCTCCTCCTCCTCGATTACGTAGTCGATTGACGCCAGCAGCCCGTTAGGGTCGTTGACACCGAGCCGCCAGCGGTTGCCACCGTTGTACCAGTTCGTTACCTTGAGTCCGGCAATGCCGTATTCAGAATCGTAGTCACGAACCAGCGGCAGCTTTGGGCTTCCGAGCACTCGCCGCCCTTCTCTCGGTTGCGGCGTGACGTTGACCGGCTGCGGCCGTGTCATTGCCGGAGTCTTTTCCGGCGATAGGACATACAGGAGCTCGGCGTGTGCCGGACCGTATTCTGGTGTAGGCCACGCCTCGATTCTGGCTTCGTCTGGCCGCAAGATCACGGCCAGGTCCCACAGCTCGCCCCTGGAAAAGACGGCCAGCACGTGCCCGCCGTCTACTATGGCGCGATCAGCGCCGTGCGTGATTGTTCTAGTAGCTCGAAGCCTCATCCATTCACCCCCATTTGATCGTGAACCCCCTGTTGTAGGGGTCACGATTAACGAACGCCTGGCCGAGGCCCTCGACGTATTCACGCCGAGCGCGGGTCTTCAGCCGCATAACCTTTGCGGCGAATAGATCGCCCCCGCCTTTCCATTCGATAAGCGTCAGCTCGGCCCGCTTCTTCTTGCGGTTGAGCCGCCGAGCTTGTTTCGGGGTAAGCCGACGGGCTACGGGCTTCATCTGCTCCTCACCATCCTCTCATGCGTTCCAGGTGGAACACATTTAATACGCCCCGTCAACCTCCCAGAACTCCAGCCTCCAAGGAGACTCATACTCCACCTGGACACTGAGGAGCCCAGGGACCTCGGGGTCTTCGACGATCGTGACTACCGCGCCTTCCTGAGCGCTCTCGGCGACCAGCCTTTCAAGCGGCAGCCTTTCGCCCTTCGGGGCGGAGTCGTACGCAGTCATCTCGCGCCCCTTGTAGGTTTTCTTGAACATTACCGCTTTGAGTTCTGCTTCCATTTCGCCCCCCCCTACTCGCCGAAGACCATCGCAACCAGCACGGCAAGCACAAAGCTCACCACCTGGTACGCGACCAGCGGAGCGATCAGGCCCCACCAGCCGATCTCTAGCGCGCCGTAGTACTTTAAGGCGCTGCCGATGAACAGAAACGCGATCAGCAGCGCCTCGATTACTGCCTTCCGAGTCTCGCGCATTGCTACCTCACCTCCTCCATCTCGTGGACGTAGCCGTATGCTTCGTACGCGGCCACGCCCTCCTCCTCCAGCTCTTGCGCGAACTTCGCGCTAAGAGCCTCACAGTCAGGCTCAGGCTCACCATGAGCCCAAGCCGACCGTGCTACCGCCGAGGCTAGCGCCTCAGCCGCCTCTTCTAGGCTATCCGCCTCAAGCATTTCTAGAGGCAGATAGCCACCAGTCGGAGACACGTAACCAACGAACGGCATGTTCTTCACCCCCATGTTTCGATGCTCACGACCGCCCCGTTCACCTCAAGCCGCACCCAGACCTTGTTGCCTTCGGCTTGAGCGTACAGGTGCACCCTCTTCGTGGTGCCGAATGCGATCATCACCGACGTATCCAGGGCAGCCTCAAGCCACGTGTAGCGCATATCGGCAAGCGGCCGATATGCCTTCACGTTGCTTGACTGGACGTTCGCTTCGAGGACGATAATACCGTCGTCACGGAGCGTGACGACCTTGCCCTCGACTTCGACCCCGAAGCCGTCTAGCGTTACACCCTTCCTGTCGGATGTGAGAAGGGCGTTACCAGGAGTGGCTTCGAGAATCCTTAACTCTCTTCTTGCCATAGCACCTCCTTACTCACCTGCGCACCACCGCACCTCTATGGTCTGGCCATAATACTGGCCAGGCTTCGGCGCGGTCTCGAAGACGATGGAATACTCGCCTTCGAGTTCTACCATCGCGAACTCAGTGCCGGCCAGGTCGCCGGCGATCTTTTCTTGCGTGAAGGATACGTTGACGTGTCCTTCGATGTCTTCGATAACGAAGGAGTCGCCGGTCTCGCGGAGGCGCAGCTTGGCGTGGCCGCGGAGCACGCTGTGAGCCGTTATAACCAGCTCACGCTCCCCCTTCTCGGCGACGGTGATTTTTGTTTCGTCGTCGCCGATCGCCACGCTGAACGGAGTGAGCTTGACGCTCATCCCGTCCGTAACGAATCCCCTTACTTTTAACATGTTCACCCCTTTCTACTGAACCGGCTCGACCTCTACGGACGCGCTGCCGTACGTCAGCCTTACGGTAAGGCGTTCGCCTTCTAGCGTGGCGTAAAGATCCACCAGCGAACCCTTCTCGACGAACCTGACGGAGACAGAGCCTCCGTCACGGCCCATCACACGGTCGAGCTTGAGCTCCGGAAGAACCTGGTTCGCGTGGAAGCGCCCGTGCGGGACGCTTACACGGAAGAGCGGGAGAAGGTCGTGCTCCCGCGAAAGGGTTACACACCTTGTTTCAGTCTCGCCTTTCGGGGTGACGCACACCGTTAGGTGATCAAGGTGTACGCCATACCCGTACTGCCCCGTCCTGATGACGGAGTCGACGGGGAAGGCGGACTTGATAACTAGTTTTTCCATGAACCCTCCTTGCCTACTTCTTGATGTAGGCGTTCAGGTTAACGACGATCTCCTTACCCTCGATCTCGACCCCAGTGCGCACGGGGCCGTGCGTGCTGGAGATGATGAGCGTTTTACCGCTCTTCGACGGAGTCGGCTCCGCCAGCGGGATCTCGATAAGCAACTTCCCGTCTTTGATTCGCGTTTTCATGCTAACCCCTTTCTGCACCTATTTGGCGTTATCCAGGCAGCGCCACGGGGAGGCAAGGTGCGTGCTGCCCATTTATCACCCTGGGACTTAGACTACCGGCTCACCCTCTCGGGGTCATCGCCCGTCGTAGTCCTATACTTACCCCCAGTCGGCATTACACTCTAGCTAAGCTACCGGCTTTCAACGGTGTAATGCCTAGGATAGTAACACCAAGGTTCAAGTCTCTAGCTCACTCTACCCTTAGTGCTACTTCCTCGGTATGGCGTCCTATCAACGGGTAGCCCTATCCCGTGACCCTTACACCCTTTCACGTGAGTCTGTAACATTACACTACCCTTTAGGGTCTTGTAACATTACACTCTCACGCCGTATGGCGTAAGGTCCGCCTGGTCCATTTCACCCCGCCTGTTCACCTAACCCCGTAGTCAATCCGAAAACGCTGGATGATTGACGCCTTGTCGCGTCATGATGTCGTGTACCACGGTGGCTTTGCCGTGGTGGGGTGTACAGTCATGGTCTTCTTCCCTTTACCTTATCGTTGGCTCCACGCCTTCTCTAGCCTCTAGTATTTGCTAGGGGCGTGGTTAGCGTTACGTGACGCTAGGGTGGTACGCGCATGATGCGCGTATAGACCACGCTGTACGGCTCAGAGGCGGCTTTCGGTGCCAGCCTGGAGACCATACCTGATTTTTAGCCGAGCAAGGGGCTAGAACCCTTGCTGCTTAGCTAACTGCAGTCTACCATATGCCCGCGCAATTGTCAACCGCGGTATGCTAGCTGCAATTGTGGGAAAGTCACAATTGCGGCGAAAACGCGATAAGCAAGGGGAAAAAGAAAAGGCGTCCACCGTAGCGGACGCCTTCTAAGGATACGCGCGCGTATCCTACTTGTGGATATGGATGCTGCTAGTCCGCGCGCGGCGGACCGGACCGGTAGCCTTGCCAGCCCGCCGCCGCCGCCGCGCGAGACGGCGGACCGCGCGGCGAGTTAAAATAGCCCAGGCCAGCCGCCGGACGTCCTCAGCGTCTACGCTGATAGGCGTCCAGCCGTGGAGCCCTGGACGGCGATACCGTCCTAACGGTCCGGTATCGCGTTCTATGAGTCTGTTCAACACGGGCTTTTGGTATCTGGCATTCTTAAGCATAGTATCACCCACACCCAGCATACCATAGCTTACCGGTTAGCACAATAGGGTTAGCCGTACGGTATGAATATGCGGAAAACTTGCCGATACTGCATAGCGGATAGCTGAAATACCGCGGTTAGTGCATACTGCTTGCATGGATATGCAGGACAGCAGCAAGTGAGCAGTACGGTATCAGATAATCGCACAAAAAATGCCCCAACAAAATATGAGCGTGGTTGTATCAAGGGGCGTTCAAGATTGAACGCATGAGTGAATGGCGGTATATCGCGGTTGACAATGGCGGTAGTCCGCGGTATGCTAGCGGTGAGGTGAAAGCTATGACGAAAGCAGAATGGGACAAGATGCAGCAGCAAATGCGCGAATTCGAGGCTCTCGCGGATAAGGCGATTGAACGCGCGCGTCAACGGTTGATGCTTCCGCCTGATGCGGACGTCCCTTCTACTGAATGGCGGAAGGATCTGGAGGCGATTGTGGCGGAAGGCAACTAGGCAATCAGTACGCGCGGGGGCGTTCATACGCCCCCGCGTACCTATGGGGGCAATATGAAGGCATACGTACACCGTACACAAGCTACACGCCAAATAGAGCGTGCTACGCTACGGACAGGAAGGAAGCCGGTTCAGCCGGTTAGGCGCTACGGCGATTTGGATAGGCCTAGCGTGCTAGCACGCTTCGGCCGCGCGCTAGCGTCCGCGCTAGGGCTTTCCCCCAACCGGTAGCAAGTACGCCCCCGCTATGCCTACGCGGGGGCGTGCATACATCTATGGGGGCATGAGCACGCCCATACGCGCAAGGCGGGGGCGTGCTCACGTCATGCCCCCACCCATACGGCGACGGTATGGGGCGCACACACAAGGGTGGCTGACTGACCGGTCAGTCAGCCGACCACGGGGGCACCCCCAGGCGGCTTTGTGGAGTGGATGCCTGTCACACAATCTTTCAGGGCCATTTTTACCCTTGTCTACCTTAGTTATCTACACAATCTCTCAAGCCTATCAATCTCTCATTCCGCCAGCAAAGGTAGCGGTGCTCTCTCCGCTTAACGCTCTCTCCTCTCTGTGGTCTCTATAACCAGTTGCTTTATCGCTCTTCCTTTCTCTTCCTCTGAGAGGGGTGAGTGGGGGATGGTTCTCATGCGTTCCAAGTGGAACGCCGCCCCACTCCCCTCGCTCTCCCCCCTCTATCTCCCCTCTTTATATTCTGATATAGTCAACTTTTGAGAATGGGGTGCGGAATGCGATGAGCATCGCACTTTTCCTCCCTCGGGGGATGCTGTGCTATATGCTAATCGCAACCACTGGCGGCCTAATGTTACTTGACGTATGCTGCTTACTGTGGTAAGCTGTCTTCATGGAGGCTGAATGTACAGATACGAGTTCGCGACGGAAGAGGTAGACGTAAGCGTCGTTACAGGGAGCAACGGCTCGGTTCCTATGGATGCCCTCAACGGGATGTCGTTCTTCGTTTGCCCAGATGGTCTCGTCAGATTCATCGCCTTCCTGCCACATGGGGAGTGGAACATACACACTCAGGTCATCGTCAAGGGAAGAGCAGAGCTGTCACGAGCCGTCGCCTCGGAGGTCTGCTCGCGCGTAGTCTCGTACAAGTGGGCAACCGGTAAAGAGTTCCGCCTGGATGATATGATTGACGAGGTGCTAAGAGAAATCGGGGAAGCAGAGGGTATAAGGGAGTGAGCGTGACAGCATGAGCTTGATAGAGAAAACCAACCAGAACAACGAGATACTAGACCGTGTCATCTCCTGCTTTCCGAGAATCATGCACGCACTTGGCCTCGGCCACTGGGACATCACCATCGAGAAGGCCTTTTCAGACGGGTACGGCCAGGATGGTACGGTCACGCACGGGGAGATAAGCTACGACATCCAGCGCGAGAATGCCCACATCACCCTCTATATGCACTCGTTCGAAGAGGGCGATGACATCATCGAGATTCTTGCCCACGAGATCGCCCACATCTTCATCGGCCACGTCACCGGCTGGATGAAGAATAGCAGGCAAATCAAGCGCTATGAGGAATACGCCGTTACCAGACTCACGCCGCTCGTACATGCAACCATAAACCGCACCCTCTCGGAGAATGGGGGAGAGTGCCAAGACGTAGAATGAAGTTGCCTCCTTTCTTGCGGGAAGAAGCCTGGGAGAAATCCCAGGCTTCTCTATTGAGGTGACTATCTAGAAGGGCAGGTCGCTACCCTGTTCCTTCACCCTCTGGGGCTTCTTCTTAGCAGGAAGCAGCTTCTTGCAGACGCTTGACGCAACCATCTCCAGGTCGGTACGCTCCTCGCCGTCACGGGTAGTCCAGGAGTGCGCCTGGAAGGTACCGGAGACGCGAACCAGGTCGCCCTTGCGGATGTTGTCTGCGATGGCCTCGGCGAGACCGCTGAACGCTACCACGCGAACCCAGACGGTAGCATCCTCTCGCGCCTGCGCCTCCCTGTCCCAGCGGCCGGCGATGGGAATCGAGAACGACAGCGCCGTTCCGCTTGCGTTGTACTCTGGGTCGCGGGCTACGAACCCCTCGATGCTGCCATTATCGAACGTTCTTTTCTCTTCAGTCATTGTTTTCCCTGTCTGCTAGCAGTTCTTCGCCAACGAGGTGGTCGATTTCCTTGATGTCGCGGCCCCAGCGGGAGAGGTTTATCCAGGCTTTCGTGACGTATTCCGCATAGGCGTCGTTCCAGTCGACGAAATAGTTTTCGATGATGTCGATGACTGGCGGAAGGCACGACGGTATGGTTCTCTTGCCGTTCTCTATGTTGAGCAGGCCGAGGTAGAAGTGGAGCATGTCGACGGCCTCATCGCGCGCTTTCGTGATGTCGTGCTCGAAGTCCTTGTCGTTGCGCTTCCACCAGGCCCAGTCAGCTTTGGTCGCCTCCAGGAACTCACCGTACTCGGCGAAGAGGGCCGTAACGAGCTGGTCCCTCGAACGGAACATGCCCTTGTCGAGCACCTCCTGGATGCGCCTCATCCGCGAGATTGCTTCGTCGCGCGTCATTTGCGCCCGCCCTCTGGGAGCTTGAGCGGCGTGCACTCACCGGACGCACGGTTGATGATGCCGATGTCGTACCCGAGCGCGTCGAGGTACTTCTTCAGCGTGATGATGTTAGGCGGCTTCTTGAAGGTTTCGGTCGAGGCAATGGTGAGCCTCGCCAGGCCGGTTTGCTCCGCGAGCGCGTACTGACTAAGGCCAGCAGCGGTACGGAGCTCTCTGAGTGAAACTGGATGCTTGTTCATAGCATCCTTATGTTAACCGAAACAGGCCGCAATGTCAACTGAGGATTACTGAACCGGCTGCCCTGTCCTCATCTTCCCCAGGGTCGAAGTTGAAGTTAACGCTGCCACACAGCCCAACGCCCTTGCGGTAGAGGTACATTTCGGCGGCGCGGACGTTGCCGTAACCCTTAGAGGCGTGCCACTTGTCAGTTCCGGAGAGCGACGGGAGGTAGCGCATCCGCACGCCGTGCTCTTCGTTGACGGTCATCGTCACGTACTCCTTCTTGCGGTGCAGGTGGCCGAGGAACCATTCGAGCCAGCGGGCCTCCCCGAGCAGCGTCCTTGCCTCTTGCAGCATCAGGCCAGGGAGGGCCTGCGGCTTCACGTCATCTCCGTGCGTGACGCCGAAGAGGATGTCCCCGTAGAGCAGGTACTTCCGCGGGGTCGGTTGATTGTACACGCGGATGCCGTCCGTGTTGCGGAAGTAGGCACTCACTACCTCTCCGAGAACCCACGTCAGCTCACCGTCATGGTTCCCTGGTTGCACGACCATGTCTACCGGTGCCACCTCTGCGAACATCTCAGCGGAGGAAGCCACCATCTGCCGCGCCCGCGTAAAGGCATACTCGAAGCGCGTATCCGAGTCTTGCGGCGTCCCCGCCGTTGTCGTGTTGCGGCCGTTATCCATGTTGACGAGGTCGTTGCCGACGATGTAGAGGATGCGGCCGATGTCTTTCGGCATGTTGTCGAGGAAGTGCGTGACCGCCTGCATGTACGCTTCGACTGCCCGTTTCGTGTCATACGCCGTCCCTGTCTGCGCCTTCCACGCGAGCTTACCAACGTGTATGTCCGGTATGGAAACGACGGCGATGCGCTCGCCGTCCGCCTCCCTTACCTTCACCTCGGAGGCCGGCACCTCTGATTCGATGAACAGGCGCACGGCCTCTTTCCAGTCGGTTGTTGGTTTGATATTCGCCGTCACCTGCCGCAGGTTGACGACTTTCCCGTCCTTTCCGAGGGCCTGCCACTCATTGACCTTATAGCTCTGCACCGGCCCATAAGAGCTAGACTTGATAAGAAGGTCGCCTAACCAGCCGATATTCTCAAGCTCCTTAGCGACCTTGCTGTCCCTTACCTTGTAGCCGTATTTGCGTCGTATCCAGAGAGCGATTTCATGTGGCGTTGGCTTCTTGCGCTCCTCAAGAAACTCAGCTATCAGCTTCCGTAGTTGTTCCTGGTTCATCGCCGTCCCTTCTACGAAGCAAGAACTCGAACATCGTCCCCTCAAGATTACCAGAGTTGATGATATCCCTACGTTTCTTCATGGCGTACACTTTCTTGCTGATCTTCGCGAGCAGGTTCGTCGCCCGCTTGTATTCGAAGCGCTCAGCCCACTCCTTCCACGGCACCCCCTCCATTATCATGTGTACGCCGACGAGCTCGAACGGCTGGAACGGGATCGACCACGCCGGAATGACCGTGCATTGAGCGCTAGTCCTCTCCGCTCCAGGGTATTTCCAGCCCTTCTTAAGCCTGCGCCTGACGTGCATGTCAGGCTTGCCGTCTATGTACTTCGCGTACTCGGGGACTGAAAGCATTACATCATATGGGTTGATGATGGGGTCGAACGGAAGTATCTCGACCTTCATGCCGAGTGGCTCTCGTTCGCGCATATAGGAATTATACATCGGTGTTGTAAGATAATCTCAAGATGAAGAGGGCCGTGAAGAAAATACTCGAAGCAGCCGGATACGACAGCCTCGATGCGCTCGCGGCCAGGTACATCAAGCTAGACTTCGCCTACAGCGATGACTGGGACAAAGAAGCCGAGGCGCTCGGCCTGTCCCCGCTCGACTGGTCCGGCATCCGCATGGATGACGAGTTCGTGCAAGCAGTTTACAAGTACATCATCATCACCGAGGCTGGTACTCCGGATGCCATCCGCGAAAGGTTGCGCGCATTGCAGCAGGTGGCCTCCGACCCGAAGAACAAGTCTATGGTTCAGGCGGCCAAGTTCATCGAGCAGCAGCTCGGCGTGCTGCGCAAAGAGCTTGGCGACCACGGATTGCCGAGGTTGGGACTCGATGTCAGACTCATCAACCCAGAACCTATCGCTACTCCTGGAGAGGATAGCGAAGTTCGAACAGAGCTGCCAGGGGTTAGGGCTCAAGCGTAAGGGGAAGAAGCGGAACCCATGGAAGAAGCTGCACAGGGAAAGGGACAAGGAACTGTTCGAGCTGAAGCTGATATTGCTGGAACTGCGCGACACTGGGGGAGAGTTAGATGTCCTTCTTGAAAGCCTTGACGCCACCCGAAGGTCCCGTCGGGGAGAAGTATAGCCGCTTCGTGCTCGATGGCGAGCCGGACGGTTCGCTCGGGCCTGACTTCAAGAGCGTCGGACAGCACCACGGCATCTACATGGCCGGTGACTTCGGTACCTCGAAGTCGAACGCCCTGGTCTCGAAGATAATCCTCAAGGCGCGTCTGTATCCTGGCATCAAGATCGGACTATTCCGCGCTAAGTTACAAGATTTGAAACGTTCCACCTGGCCGATCCTCGAAGAGTACCTGCGGATAGACGGGACTCAGTACGGCATCGAAGACATGGAGGGCGGCCGCTACAACAAGAAGACGATGCACCACCTGAACAAGCAGGACTGGATCTGCGTCATCCGTAACGGCCTTGATGAGGACGGCAACCCGCTTCCGGATTCCATCGTCTATATGTTCGGCCTTGACACCGGCGACCCGATTGCGAAACTCAAGTCTGTAGAGTTCGGCCTCATCGCGATTGATGAGGCCAACGAGGTAGAGGAATACGTAGTCGACGCCGCGTTCGGCCGCATCAGGCAAAAGGTCAAGAACCGCTACACCGGCCAGCAGAACTTCGGCCAGGTAGCGCTGGTCTCCAACCGCGATGGTGGTGAGGACCACTGGATTCACCTGAAGTTCATCGCCGACGCCCACGAGGTGAAGCGCGACCACTACCAGAAGGTGTTTGAGTGGATAGACCATGAGGGCAAGCGCCGCCGCGCCTACACACTCGCCATCGAGACCTTCTACTGGGAGAACAAGTCGCTGAACGAGGGCGTGCTTGACGCCGCGGCCATCATGAGCGATGCGGCGCGCGAGCGCTTCCTCGGAGGCGTCTGGCAAAAGAACATGGGGCGCGTCTTCCCGATGTTCGGCAAGCACAACATCATCCCCGAGCAGAAGATACCGAGTGACTGGCCGATATACGTCGGCATCGACCACGGCATCAACCACCCGACTGCTGCCGTCTTCCTTGCCTACGACCCTTATGAGGACAAGGTCTACCAGTTCGATGAGTACTACGCCTTCGGGGGGACGGCTACCGGCCACGCGAACGCCATATTGCATAAATACGGCAATAGAACGAATCCGGTCGAGTGGTTCGGCGACCCCGCTATGTGGCAGGCCGCCGGTGACGAATCGGTAGCCGACATCTACATGCGCGCCGGCATCCCGCTCATGCCTTCCCAGAGGACTAGCTCGCTGCGCCAGGTAAACATGCGCGACAACGACGACGGCATCAACCGCCTCCGCGAATGGTTCGAAGGGCGCGGCAAGCTCGGCGGCGAGGCGGAGCCGAAGATGTACGTCATGGAGAATTGCCAGGCGTCCATCAAGCAGTACCGAACCATTGAGTGGGAAGACCTTGCCAATCTCCGCGACGACGACATCGTCAAGGCGCTAAGGTATGCTGTAGTTATGATGCGCGACAGGGATAAGCAGGATATAGTCAAGAAAATAAAGTACAAACCGCATAGGACGGTGACGCGAAATGCCTGAAATGGATATTCCGATAACGGATGGATACGCCGTCGATAGCGCGGAGCTGATACAGCCGCCGATAGAGAATGGTGGTCCGGTCGAACCGGCTCCCTGGGACCAGCCGGTGCAGCTCAGCGAAGACGAGAAGAGCGAGTTCATGTCGGCGCTGAACGAGGTATTCACCGCCGCGCGCAGCTCGCGCACCGACGTAGATAAGAACCTTGAGTATCTGCGCAAGATAATCAATCTGCAAGAGTTCCGCGCTCCGGCCTACGATGGGGCACCGAACGTCGTCACCCCGCTCATCGCCGAGCGCGCATCATCCATTGCCGCCGAAGCCTGGAAAGCGATAGACAAGGAGCCGCTGTTCGTCGCTGTCCCGAAGACTGCGGCCGCCAACCGTGCCGCCCCAGTATGGGAAGCGTTCATGACGCAGAGCCTTGAGTCCTCTGGGAGCCTGCGCGAAATCAAGGCGGCCGTCTTCGAGGCGTGCAAGATGCCGGCGGTAGCCCTCGATGTCGAGGTAGTCGAGAACATCGCCGTCGGCGGCGACACGGGGACGGAGTACGAGGTGCGTGCGGTTGCCGTTCCAATTGAACGCTTCTACGTTTACCCAACTGGCACCCGCGACATGCGCCTTGTCAGCACCTTCCGCTACGACCCGAAGCCGCGCTGGTTCGTAGAGGCCATTGCCGAGAACGGGTATTATGACCTTGAGGCTGCGAAGCGGGCGATAGCCGATTACACCAGGTCCCCAGGGCAAACCATCGCCGGTATAGAGGACGCCGGTGGCGGCGACAACGAGATGGTCGCCGTCTGGCGCTCGTGGTTCCGCTACAAGTGGGCGCTGTGGTACGTCGTCTTCACCGGCAACGACACGGTCGAAGAGTTGCTGCGGGCCGAGCCGGATTTCATCGGCCTCGGGCGGCCGCCGCAAGTGATGATTACCCCGAGCGCTGAGCTTGCCAGCATTGTCGGCCTGTCGCCAACGATGATGCTGCGCGCCTATCAGGACATCCAGGATGCGACCTATAACTCCATGCTCGTCGAGGCCGAGTTCAACACCGCACCGCCGGCGTTCACCCGCGACATGGCCCTCTACCGTGAGGTGCTTGAGAAAGGCTGGGGGCCAGGACATTTGTACCTGACGCGCCTCCCCGTCACCGAAGAGAACCTGCGCTTCTACACCCCGCGCATGAACCAGGCCAGCCTCGGCCTCTTGCAGCTCAACGAGTCGCTAGCAGAGAAGGCCGTCCCCAGCTCGCCGCACCTTCCAGTCGGCGGGCGCAAGTCGGCTTACGAGGCGAGCGTCTGGGCGTCTGCCGGCACCGCCCGCCTCTCCGTGCTCATCTCCAACATCAAGGACGGGCTCGAAGAGTTCGCCGATGTGTACTGGCGCGTCCTGCGTGAGTTCAAAATATCCGGAATAGCAGAGGTTTACCCCAACTCCCCAGACGACGTGATGAAGGAGGCCGTCTTCTATATCGCCACGAAGGACATCAAGATTGACCTGAGCGATATCGAGGGGCTACCTGACCGCATCGAGCGCGCGGTGGAAATCCTGATGCAGATGGGCATACCGCCGGAGCTCGGTAGGATGCTCGCCGAGCAGGTCGTGAGGCCCGAGGTCATCAAGTACGAAATCCCAGGGGCGTACCGCCGTGACATAAGCTGGAAGCTGAACGGCACGGCAACCGAGGTCGAGCGCGCCATGCAGCAACAGAGCTTCATGCTCGTCATGCAGACTGTCAACCTGATTCCGGTAGCGCGTCAAGACCGCGGCGTCTGGGAGCTGCTCCGTGGTTTGTACCAGGCCAGCGGCGTCACCTCCTGGCGCAACATCCTCGGAGACCCGCCACAGTACGCAGACGACGAGCTGCTTATGCAACTGATGCCAGCGCTGCAACAGATACAGAACCAAATGGCCGGTACCGCTGGCGTACCGGTGCAGCAAGGGGGAGGCTAATGATAGCGAAGAGTCCGTTCGAGAGGGTACCGAAGCATCACCTCAAGCGGTTCCTCGAATACACCGAAGAGGTCATCCGTGGGGTGACGGATGTCCTTGTTTCCCTTGACGTAGAGAAGAACCAGATGCAGATTCTAGTGCAGAAAGAGGTGCTCGCGTACCTCTATTCGCAAAAGAGGGAGATAGAAATGGCAATAGCTATGAAGAGCAAGAAGGAGGAAAAGCATGAGTGAAGAAGTCAAGACCGAAGATGCGAACATGAACCAGACGCCGCCGGAGACCACGCCGGAAACTCCGCAGGGAGCGAAGCCGGAAGCGCAGCCGCCCGCGCAGCCCACCTCCTCTGAGGAAGGGTTCGAAATCAACTTCGACGAAGATCCAGAGCTTGCGCTGCTCGCTAAGCTGAGCCCCGAGGAGCGTGAACGCTACCTGCGCTTCAGGTACCAGGGCGGCCAGCCGAGCCCGCAAACGGAAGAAGCGCCGAAGCAGGAAGACAGGGTCCAAACCCTGCAAAAGGAAATCAAGGAAATAGAGCGCAAGATGCAGGAGGCCCAGGCAGCCGGTGAGGCTGAGAAGGCCGCCGAGCTGTTCCAGACGTATCTTGCCAAGCGTGACGAGCTCACCGTCGAGAAGGTGCGGAGCGAGCTCTTCCCAGAAGTGCAGTACACGCGCGCCCTGGTGACAGAGGTGCCGCGGGCCGTGACGGTCGGCAAGCAGTTCGTGCTCGCCTCCAACCCAGAGGCGAAGGAGTACGAAGCAATCCTTGAGCGCAACCTCTCCGAGCTGCTTTCCCGTGACCCGAGCATCGCCGCCGACAAGGACAAGCTGCGCGTAGTCGCGGAGATGGCCGACGCCCTTGCCCTGAAGCAGTGGTACCGCGAAGGCCGCAAGAAGAGAAGCGTGCAGCCCGCTGCCGCTGCCGCAAGCGCGGCCGGTACTGCTGCGCGGGATGACAAGGAGCTAGAGAAGAAGGCGAAGGAAGCTGGATTCGACAGCGTCGATGACTACAAGCACTATCTCGAAACTGGGGAGTACAGGATATGAGCGAGAGTAAGACGGCGACAAAACGCGGCCGCAAGCCTACGAGTCCGCTTGAAGGCGCGTTCTCCGGACGTAGAGCACCAGTATTCGCGCGCCCGAACGAGGTCGGGGCGGCGGTTCTCGACACCGAGCCGCGCTATGTACCGGAGGGGTACCGCCTAGCCTGGGCGGCCGTTCCCAACATCGACCCGACCAATCCGGCTGAGCTTATCGAGAAGGGGTACGTTTACGCGACGCCGGACATGATCACTCCGAACCTCGACAAGGCCATCAAGGAAGAGATGATATGCTTCCCGTGGTTCAACGAAGAGCTGCATGTTGATGCAGCGGGCCGCATTCGTTACCGCAACATGAACCTCATGGTCACGAAGACGGAGTGGTTCGTCAAGCGCACGGAGGCGGTTTACAAGAAGGTCCGCGAGAGCGTGGCCGGTGCCGCAAGCAGGGTCGTTGACGAATCCGGCGTGCGCGATGGTGGTGCCCGATTCGAAAATGAGTTCAGCACGGATACAGATACAATAGACGCGGAATGAGGAGGGATGTATGGCTGATTACATCGTAAGGCCGGTCAGCATGATTGACGAATCCCCTGGCCTCGTGACCCGCGGCGCGCGTGTCAAGATCGCCAGCGGAGCCGACTTCATCGCCAACAACCTTGTCAAGGTCGCCAACGGGGAAGCGTCTACCATCACTACCGGTGACAACGCGGGGCTGGCGTTCGTGGAAGAGCCGGCCATCAACAAGGCTTACGTTGCCGAGGGCACCGACTACGACAACACCAAGACCGAGGTCGAGGTCCGGTTCATCGGTGGCAAGCGCATCGCCATGACGCTTACCGGAACGTACACGTCGGCTTCTATCGGGGCTGAGGTCGGCGTCGCTCTGGATGCCTCTGGTTACGCTGTCGCCGACGCGAGCCAGGCCAACAAGATTGGCATCGTTGAAGGTGTGTACGGCAACCAGATCTTGCAGAGCGGCAACAACGCCTTCCTGCAGGACAACGTCAAGGACAACGATACCAACGTCTACGTGATCGTGCGTGTATACGATGCCGTAGCGCTTGGCTAGGAGGTAGATATGGCTGGATTGTTTAAAGAAGCAGAACGCGCCGACCTTGCCAAGGCTGCCAAGATTGCTCGCGAAAACTTCACCAAGGTTTACGAGGAAATCTATGGCAACACGATGGGCAAGTACGGCATCGACACAGAGGAAGCGGCCTTCAAGCAGTTCATCCGCTTCTCTGGGCTGAACGGTGTCCCCAGGGTCGACTCCCGCGACTCCGCTAGCCCAGAGCTGGAGGCCTTCAAGCCGCGCTCGCTCACCGTGCGCTTCCACAGCTACCGCGGCAAGTGGGGCTACCTCGACGAGGACGCGCGCGACGACCAGTGGAACTACTTTAAGCAGGTAGCTTCCACCATCGGTGAGGCTGCCGCCTACCAGCTCGAAACCATTGGTGCCGAGTTCCTCAACCTCGCTGCCGACACCAGCGCCACCGGCGGCTGGGACAGCAAGAGCCTGCTCCACCCTGCGCACGACAACGACAACGGCACTACCTACTCCAACGTCTCTGCCCCTCTCGCCACCCTCGAAGAGAAAGTCAACGCTGCGCTCAAGTACTTCGACGCCGTTCCCGACGCCCACGGCCGCCCCGTCCCCGTCGCTCGCAAGGTCTTCATCGTTCACACCACCAAGCGGCGCGAGCTGTTGCAGATTCTCGGCTCCAAGACCGCCGTCACCCTCGTGCCCGCGCAGGGCGGCAACCTGAGCACCGGCACCGTCAACCCCAACCCGCAGATTCGCAGTCAGTTCATGGACGACCTCGGAGACATCCGCGTCATCTCTACTCCGTACCTCGACAACGCGCTGGCCGACCAGTTCATCGCTCTCGGCGAAGGGCACGAAGTGTTCTTCCTGTGGAACATGAAGCCGACCACCAAGTTCTTCGAGACCACCGACCCTGACACCACCTGGCAGCGCATCTGGTTCAAGGTGACTACTGGGTGGCTCGACGCCCGCAAGGTCTTCGGAGTTCAGGCTGCTTAATCTGAGCCCCTAGGAGGGCGAATGACCTTAGCCGAAATCGCTCGCCGCCTGGATAGGTATCTGGGCGGCGAGTCCACAAGAGAGTTCTATACTGCGCAGACGCGCCTTGACGCCATCAACGACGCGCAGCGACAGGTCGCCGACGATCTGCTCATACCAAAGCGCTTCGTCAACGTCGTTGGTGCGCCGCCGCTGTCGCTACCGACTGAAGCTAGCGGTGCTGGCCTGATCTCCATCAAGGTTGTCGAGAACACCGGCGCTCGCCCGCTCCCTCTCTACACCGTCACCGAGGCGAACCAGCGCTTTCCTCAGTGGTCAGAGGAAGAGACCGGCACGCAACCCGCACGGTACGTCATCTACGATCCGGCGAACCTCACCGCGCCGATCTACGTCGTGCCTCCGCATACCGATACGCGCACGTACCGCATCGAATACCGGCCGCGCGTCAATGACTTTACCCTGTCCGACCTGGACACCGGCACGGCCGTGCCGTTCAACGGCGACGTAGACTTCGAGGGGGCGCACGAGCTGATACCGCTCTACGCTGCCGCTCTCCTCTGGGACATGCAAAAGGATGACCTCGGCTACAAGCAGTATACTAGGTACATGAACGAGTACATGGTCAAAGCAGCCGAGTACTACCACAAGATCAACGGTACGTGGGTTGTGCCTGAAAATGACTTCTTCAGATCGTTCAGGAGGCGGTAATGGACATCGCAAGCCTCGTGAAGGTGATACAGCAGTTCATGGGCGCGGACAAACCGCGTGGCATGGAGCTCTACCAGACGCCGCCGGAGAACCCGAAGGATGACATAGACCTGATTATCCAGTTGTTGCTGGAAATGCAGCAACTCGGTATTGACCCTACGCGCACCCCTCCGAGCCCGAGCAACCCGTTAGAACGAGATCTCCCGTCGTATGGTCCAGGGGTGATGTAGCGTGGAGCGCATTGAAATCAAGGAGCTCGGCGGCATCAACGTCAACGTCCCGTGCGGGATGAGCCTCGAACCAAGAAGACTGTTCAACCTCGACCTCGATAAGGTCGGAGGCTACTCCCCGTATGGAGACATTGCCAGCTCGTCGTACTATCAGGATTTCATGCGCGCTATCGCGAAGGACAACCACGGCATAGTCACGTGGGAGACGCGCACGCCTGGCACCGTGTGTATCAAGAAATATGACCGCGACCCGTACTGCAAAAACTATGACGACAGGACGGGGTTTTCCCACATACCAGGTGCCGGATTCCTGCGCATTGAGCGTGTAGAAGATGCAAGCGGCACGACGTATGCGCGGTCTGAAGAGCAGTTCGCCGGTGTCGGTACAGATGACAACAGCATCGGCGGATTGCCATGGACGGACCCAGGGAACATAACCTCTGGTGACGGTGCCGTTGCCAGCGCCTCCATGTTCCTCGGCTACGGCGGATACGCCAGGTTATACACTAACTATCTTACAGCCGACACATTCGGGTTCAGTATCCCTAGCAACGCCGTCATCCGTGGTATTGAGGTGATTGCCTATATTGCCGGAACAAGAGGCGCGCTCGACAATGACATCAGGCTGACCAAGGACAACGGGAGCGGAACGAAGATAATCGCTACGTCCAACCACAGCCGCGGCTTCTGGCACCCGTGGAAGGATGTCGGCACCGAGGTGTGGGGTGGCCCCAACGACCTCTGGGGGGTACAATGGCAGCCGGCGGAAATCAACAACGACCTTTTCGGGGCAAAGATTTCTGCCCACCTTGAGGACTGGTACTACATCTACGCCAAGGTAGACGCTGTCGTAATCAAGGTTTACTACAACACTCCTGGCGAGGACGTATCCAGGGTTGCCATCAGCGGAGTCGTCATCGGAGACAGCGGCAACATCTACGACACCGACACGGCTACAACGAGCGCTGCAGGCGGCACGTCGCCGATAGCTATAACCGGCCAGCGGCACGACATCCTCAACATCGAGACGAGCGGCACCGGCTCCTTCTCGGCAAATCCCGTATTCGGGATCGTGAGCTGGGTTGATACCAAGGCCGGACGTGTCGCTATCGGTCTAGCGCACGTAGAGGTATCGAGCACGTCTGACGGGATACGGTTCTACCTCGACGGTACGCAGGGGTCGCCAGACCGCGGCGCTGACATCTATTACCTGGTAGATGCCAACACCGGCTATACATACGCTGGAACTATAACGACAACTACAGACCTTGTCGTGAGTAGCGACCTCACCGGCCCAGCTAAACAATTCATGGTCTTCGAGAACAGCGGTCCGGTTGGCATTTCGCATGCGCGCATGTTCATGGCCGCTCACTCGGTCGGTGTGCAGCGCACGGAGGGCAAGTTCTACATCTTCGACTTTACTAAGCTGAAGTGCATTGGCGTCTTCGATCCAGGGATGCACATGGTCAATGAGGCGCAGTACTTCCTCACCAACACCGAGCTAACCGGAATGGCACCAATCCCAGGCGGCATCATGCTGCTCGCGGAGAACGAGAGCTTCACGCTCACCGGCGACCTTGCTACTGCCACGGGCACGCGGTACGACAGATATCCGTCCCCGATTGGCCTAGATCCAGGCACGTCCCCAGTCGTGTGGGGCTCGGTCGTGTTCTCCATCTGGCACGGGCGCGTCTACGCTATCGAGGGCGGCAGGGTGAAAGACATCTCTGTTCCGGTGTACGATCCGCAGGACGCATTCGTATCCATTGCGCACGACCCGCCGAGCAACGACCTCTACGCCGTCACCTCCTCGGGGAAGGTGTATGTTTATGACCCCGAACGCTCCGCCTGGATGAACGGCCTGATGGATGATGTAATTGATGCCTTCCCGTCACCAATAGGCGTCTTCCTGCTTCCGTCTGATGGTACGTATTCCGCTAAGCAGATTGCGTTCAACGCTACCAGCGTCACCAAGACCCCCGAGGTCGAGTGGTGTGTCTCCCCGCTTCCTAACCAGATGTCGCAGTTCCATTGGGTTTACGTGCCGATACTCAATTACGACGGCGTGCCCGAGCTCGAATACGAGGTGGACGGGAGAAAGGCTAAGACGATTGGTAGCGTTAGTGCGGGCAACAGGTACAGATTCAGGCTCAATGGCGATATAGGCTATACTATTCGTATGAGGCTGTCGCTCCCCGCCGCGGTATCGCGCACGACAATACGCCCGAGTGTCGAGCTTCATGTCATACCGCGCCAGGTGGTGAGATAGATGCCATACAGGGTAGCTAAACGCGGAAGCCGCTGGGCTGTCGTGGACAACAAGGGCAAGGTGTACGGGCGACACGACACCAAGGAGAAGGCGTTGAGGCAGGTGAAGGCGCTGTACGCGAATACGAGAGGAGCCAGGAAGCATGAGTATCCCGTTTAGCGAAACGCTAGACAAGGTGATGAGGGAGAGAGTGCGCGCCTTGTCCGAGAAGAGGCCGGACCCGTATCCTGGTTCTTCCGGCGACAAGGTTGTCGAGCAGCGCCTGCTTGGCGTCATAGCTACAGGTTTCGATCCGTATCCAGGTAGCACGAACGACAAGGCCTTCGAGGAAATAATGAGGTGGCTTGCAAATGAATCCTGAACTTATCACATTACTCATTGGCGCTGGGGGCTCGCTTCTCAAGACGTTCGACTCGATCAACAGGGCGGCCGCCAGGCTTGACGATCAGAAGGACCGTGAGGAATACTCCAAGATCCTCAACACCGTTCTAGCCGAGTCGAACTACAGGCCGCTAGAGAAGGCGGCCAACAGGCAAATGGGAGCGGCGACACGACAGTTGCGCGGTGTCATGGCCGCCTCTGGGCTAACCGGTTCTTCCCTGGAGACCGCGGCCGTGTCTGGCGTGAGCTCCGACATCATGGCAAAGCTCGCCTCCGACATACAGCGTGACAGACAGTTCCGCTCTTCGATGGGGATGGATCTTTACAAGACCATCCTGAACGCAAAGGCGCAGGGCGAGGCCGCAGACGCGCAGATGTGGGGCGGCGGCCTTGCCGGCCTCGGCTCTGCTCTCGGTACCGCGCTCGGCTCTGACTGGTTCGGCGAGTGGTTGAACCGCATACTCGACAAGACGGGGAAAAAGAATGCGACAGATTTTGCTAGCCTGCTTTCTAGCATGGGCGGTACCTGGGGAGGCTACGGTACCAACGGTCCATAGGGAGGCCAACGTGTATCCGATAAAGAAAACAAACCCACTCGCAATCGGCCTCCAGGGCCTCGCTGGCTTCGCTCAGGGGTTCGTCAAGCAAAAGAACGTCGAGGAAGAGAAGGCGGAGCGGGAGCGCATCCGCAAGGAGAACGAAGAGTTCCAGCGGAAGATGGCCGAAGAGGCTCGCGCCTGGCAACAGGAGAACATCAACTATGACCGCGCCTGGAAAATGTATGACCAGGTGCTCAAGTTGAGTCAGGACATTGGTCCCGACGCGCCAGAAGAGCTGAAACAGGCCGTCGAAGTTGGCCGCGTCCAGATGCTCGATGCTATCAAGAAAGGCGACTGGGACGGCGCGACCGCTATTTTCGCAAACTTCAACTCCGCCCTTCCCGAGATAGAGCAGTACTCCGAGAGCAAGAAGGAGGCGGAGCGCAGGAAGAACATCGCCGACCAGCTACGCATCGAGGCCGTGCGCAGCAATGACCCGTTCATGGTGTCCGTTGCCGACACCTACGAGAAGACCGGCGAGATACCGGAGGGTGTGTTCTCCAGCCGCGGCTCGTATCTGCTCGCCATCAAGGACCCCCGCGCTAGCGCTCAGGTCCTCCGTGAGGCCTATGACGAGAACGGAGAGCTGAAGCCAGGGTACGAGTGGGTTGAAAACGTCAAGCCGATCCTGGAGACGAACGCTAAGACATGGGAAGAGAAGACCAAGGAAGATGAGGCCAACAAGCTCAGCGCCCAGCTCACCTCTGCGGCCCAGGTCGCGGCCCAGGTCGGCGTCTTCGATCCTGAACTCCAGTCGCTAGCGGCCGAAGCCGAGGCGACGCGCGATCCGGTCAAGATACGCGAGGCGCTGTACAAGATTTACGACAGCATTTCCAGGGATGTGAACGCTGACCAGGGAATGCAGGTGTACTCCAACGTCGCCAAGATCTACGCCGACGCCGGTGTGCCGATACCAGATGACCTGAAGAGTCTCGCTGACACGAACCCAGCGGAGGCCTACCGCCAGGCCGTCAACGCTGCTATCACTTCCAGCAACAGCGACGCGGTCATCTCCGCGGTCAACGACGCGCTTCCCATCTTGCAGGAATACGCCGCGGAAATCCCTGGGGCCAGCGAAGCCATAAGCAAGTTCATTACTGCCGCCACGCCCGAAGAGAAGGCCCAGGCCGCGCGCGAGCTTTCGCCGATGATTTCCAAGGCGATAGACGCTGGAGCTAAATACGCAAGTGAGGAAAGGCTGCTCAAGAGATACTCCAACGCGAATACGGCCCTGTCAAGCGCTATCCAGGCTGGGAACACCAAGGCTATCGCGGGGCTACAGGCCAGTGGCCTTATCGACGGGAAGACGGCCGAGAACGCTATGGGCATCGTTCAGGCCGGACAGGCTCTTTCCGATGTACAGGGCGGAGAGGAAATCTACAAAATCGTAGCTACCTTCTCTCCGATCGTTCCTGGCGACGACGGCAACGCGCGGCTCATGACGCCGTCCGAGCTTGAGGACGCTATCACGAAAAAGCAGGAAGAGTACGCTCGCCTTCTCTCCGAGGCTGGCATCACCGGACCGGCGGCCGACGCCGCTCTCTCCTCTCTGCGACATGCGATGACTGCGGCCTGGTACGAAGCCAAGAAGGACATGGGCCGTGAGTGGCGCGCGAACGAGCAGCTCGAACTACAGCGCAAGCAGTACGCCCTGAGCGAGAAGCGCGCTGCGCTAGAGGCCGCCGGCGGGAAGACCGGTCGGGGGATGTCGGATTCCGAGATCAGGCTGCGCGCTAAGGAGGCCATGAAGGCGGCATTCAGCGCCGCTATGGCCCATAACTGCGCCAGGAAGGACGCTCTCGGCGGGGAAAGCTGGATCGACACGAAGAGCCCGATCTGCGCTCCGCTGTACAAAGACTGGGCCGAGAATTACAATCTCATTCAAATGCTGTCGCCTGCTGGAAGCCAGCCGCCCCCGAGCTCCAATGAGGACAACGGCGGCGATAAAGAAGCTACGCCGCCGAGCACCAGCGCCGTGCAGGTGCCGAAGGACAAGGAAAAAGAGGCGAAGAAGTACCGTGACATGATCCTCTCTGGGGAAAACAGGTTCTTGAGCATGGCTCTCAGGGACCTAGAAAGTGGTGAACTAAATGGCAAAAAAGCCGGAGAAGCAATCAAGCGCCTTGCAGCAGTTGTTGGCACTGATCCCGTCACCCTCGGCTACGCCTTCCAGCTTGCCCTGGCCGATACCGGAGAAAAAAAAAGTGAACAGCCGGTAAGCCTTGGTACGTACATCAAGCCTGGGAAGATTACGCCGGAGCAGCTAACGCAGATTGCCCCAGCCCTCAAGGTTGTCTCCGAAAAGGCTGGGATGCCGGCCGATGCCGCTCTAGCAATCATGTGGTTGGAGACGGACAGAACGCTCGACCCGAAGGTGAACAGCAAGGGTCTGTTCCAGGTAGTCAAGCACGGCGACATGTCTAAGCTGTCACCGGAGAAGCAGGCCGAACTGTATTCCACCGTCTACCTTGAGGGGAATCCGTACCTGCGACAGGCCATTGCCGACTACAAGAAAGGCAAAATACCATTCGGTAGACTCTACCTTGCCCATTTCTTGCCGAAGTACTGGGACGCCCCAGAGGACACGCGCATTCCAGACAGGTACATCAAGGTCAACCCGCTGTTCAAGGATGACCCGACGGTCGGTGGCATAATCAGGAAGGCCGGTAGCTACTATAATGAAATCATGGAGGCCAAGCGCTAATGGGCAACGACCTGCTGAAGGGCTGGGGGCTTCTCGAAGACGAGAAGCAGGATGAAGCTGCCAGCAATCCGCTATCTGAATGGGGCCTTGGTGAAGACACCGAGGAGGGGCCGCTCGAACGCGCGGCGTCCCTGTTCGAACCAGTTAAGACGGCGGCCGCATACGGAATGCGCTTCATTTCCTCCCAGCTCGAACCGCTGTACCTGCCGCAGCAAATCCTTTTCGCGGCGGCTAGCGGTGACTGGTCGAAGCTGTCTCTTGAAAACCTTGCCAAGTTCGCTCCTGGCGGTGCCGAGCCTGAGCTGAAGAGCGGGAAGGAAGTGCTCAACGCCTGGGGTGTCAAGGGGAAAGCCGCGACGATTGGCGGCCTCGTGCTCGATTTCTTCGCCGATCCGATTCTCGTTGGTGGTTATCTAACGGCGCTTGGCAAGGCGACGAAAGCTGAGAAACTGATCCAGCTTGGTAAGGCCGCTGATGAGATGGTCAAGTTCGCCCACCCGTACAGCGCGGCCTACGCCGTAGCCCCAAAGGCCGGTAAGGTGAGCGTCAGCGGCGGCAAGACGATTTCTGATTTCGTGTCTGACGCCGTCGAATGGGCGCTCGAATTGCCCGTGCCGGTAGCCGCGCGGCCGGTGCGCAGGTCTGGTGCCGCTCTGCCGCAGACCAGGCATTACACGGTTGGCGACATGCTCTTTAGCATGAACCCAGTCGTTCAGCGTGATTACCCGTGGTTGCTGGACTCTATCACCGAGAGCAACGGCAAGATGCACGCGATGATGACCGAGACCAAGAAGGTCGTCGAGTATCACCAGCAGAAGCTCGCCACCCTCGGTGATGACATGCTCGCCAAGAAGACTAACGAAATCGTAGGCAAGTACCTCGAAAAGATGGGCGAGCTCAGCGTTGAGCAAGTGGACCCTGTATTGAAGCTGCTCGACAAGCAGGCTTCCGCTAAATCCGTGCGCTCGTATGAAGAGTTCGAACCGGAGGTGCGCGAGATATTCGAGGTCGCCGCCAACAGGAAAAAGTACCTTGCTGAACTCAAGCGCGCCTACGAGGCCAGCGACAAGAAGGTGTCGTGGGATGAGTATCTGAAGACCGCTGATGACCTGGCCGCCAAGTGGTTCGCCCACAGGGTGTCCATTGCGCACGAGCTCACCGACTACAGCACGTTCGCTAAGGTGCTGGATACGACGGCCTCTGTCCCAAGGCACGAAGCGCTGCTGGAGATTACCAAATACTATTTCGCGCGCGACGGTTGGGAAGAAACGCTCAAGGCCGCCGAGAAAGAGCGCGACCCAGTAAAGCGGCAACAGTTGCTTGAGGCGGCGAAAGAGTATGAGGACCTGGTGTCCCAGTCGGTTGAACAGAACCCGTGGATCAAGGACTTCGAGTCCAAGATTGAAACCGACATGCCGCTGTTCAACAACGTCAAGGTGAGCACGTACATTCGCTCGCTGTTCGACGGCTATCTGCGCAAGGTGTCGACCATCCACGCCAGTGACCCCGACAACCTCGCGATGCTGATGTCCAAGCTGCAAAAGGATGCCGTTATCCCGTTCAAGGAACTTGATGAGGACGGGCTCAAGGCGCTTGACGAGGCGCTTGCGACACTCATTAAAGATGAGAACATGCGCGAGGGTGTACGCAACTACGTCACCAGCGGCGCTAACATCATCGACGTTTACGAGATGTCTTCATGGATGTCGAAGAAGTACGGCATAGATACGGTCGAGGCCGACAACCTCGTGCGCTACCTTGGTTACGTTCTCGACCCCGAAGCCGAGGCGAAGCTGAAGACTATGAAGGCGGTCGCCAAGGTGCAGGACGCTTCGAGGCGCGCCATCCAGGGCGACGTGTATTCGCTGAGAACTGACCAGTGGGTTCGAGATGTAGCCGATGAGGCGTGGAATTACCTTGCCGAAGCGGAAGGCGTGCTGGAAAGAAGCCAGAGCCTAGCACTATCCGCTGCGATTCCCATCAGAGCGAAGGACATGTTCCGCTCGGTGTATGACGAGCTGTCGCGGACGGGCCAGATACACGACGCGGTTGACATCGGCTCGCGGTCTGGCGGCCGCGTCGTCATCGATGGCGTTACGTATCTCGCGCTCCCAGGTGGGGCGTCTGGCAAGGACTGGGGCGCTCTTGCCGGTAAGTACATTCCGGAAAAGGTGTATCGCGAGCTCGCGATAGTTTCGTCTGCGCCGAGCAGCACGGTGCGGGAGCTGAAGCGCCTGCTCGGCCTTGTCCGTGCTGGATACATCTCGACGGCCTCCGCGGTTGGGCACAACGTCGTTGGCAACATTACCCTTGCCTACATGCGCGGAGTCGCACCGAGCGACTATGTCAAGTACGGCAAGCGCGCTAAGCAGATACTCGAAGAGGCGGCGACTAGCGGCTTCTCGCGCGAGCTCGAAGAGGCTGGGTTCAAGCTCAACTTTTTCCACACCACCGCCGCGGCCCGCGAGCTCGGCGACTTGCTATTCGATGAGATGACCGCGCTTGCGAAGCGGGGGGCTGACAGAGGGACGGCCGCAAAAATCATCGGCGGATTCAGCGACGCCGTGAACAACATCCACACGAAGCTGACGCAGAACCCGAAACTCGGCGGCTTCCTTCCGTGGTTCCAGTACGCGGAAGACTTCGTGCGTACCGTCGCCTACCTGAAAGCACGCGATGTCACCGGTTCTGTTCGCGATGCCGTGCGCTATGCTAACGACATTACCTTCAACTACGCGCGGCTCCCGCGCATGATCGAGTACGTGCGCAACACCGGCTTCAGTCTTTTCCCAGCGTTCCCGTACTACATGTTCCAGCGGAGCGTCGAGGCGACGGTCAAGAACCCGCGGCAAATCTATGTCCTCGACAAGATACCGCTGACGATTAACAACGCCACGCTTGACAAGAACGACAAGGAGAGGCTCAAGTATGGCCTGCTCGACTACTGGCTCGGGAAGACGCGGAGCATCATCTTCAAGGGGAGCAACGGCCAGTATTACTTCCTACCGATGGACTATGTAATGCCTCACACCGGTGTCAACATCGATAGCGCGGCCGACATGACGAACGACGTTATCAGCGGCGGTGTGTACAGGCCGGTCGTTGACATCGTCAACGCGCTGATGACCGGCGGCAAGACTACCGAGTACAGCTCCCGCTTCGGTCGGACCGAGGTGTACCCGCCGGACGCGACGGCCGGTGAAAAGGCCCTCGGCATCGCCTCCTATCTGGTCACGTCCTACGCCCCTGGTACTCTGTTCCGCGGCGTGCTCCCCGCTGCGCAGAAATTGTACCAGCACGGAGGGTTCGAGCTCGACCCCGAGACCTCCGAGAGGGCGGCAAGGATAGGCGGGCGCTATCTCGACCTTGAACCGATGCAGGTGCTCGGGCAAATCATCGGGTTTAAACCGCGTAAGGTTGGGGACGTTACTTTCAACCGTATCGGGAAGAACATCCGCTACAAGCTGTACGATGACATCGGCCGGCTCAAGCGTGAGTACCGTGACAAACAGGCCGTGATTCTCGCCAAGATGCAGACGGCGTCGACTCCAGAAGAGGCTGAGCTGTACAGGAAGCAGTTTGCCGCCCTGTCTGATGAGCTTAACGCCCGCGTCAGGGAGATAGAGCAGAAGTACATGGACCTCAACGACTCCTACATCAAGTCGTGGGAGATGGCGAAATGATACCGGCGTTCAACAGCTATCCGGTTATAGTGAATCCGGTCCCAGTGCCTACCGGAGAGGTGAGGCTGCGCATCGCGGCTTCCTCATCCTCTCCTGGGACATGTCACCACCACATAGGCGGCGAGTGCGAGAGCGTGACGGCCGACGTTGACCTCATGATTGCCGGTAGGTGGACGGGCCAGACAAGCGATGTCACACCTCCCGCTGGGGACTTCTTTCCGCCAGCTTCCGTCGCGCCGGCAACTGACTTCTTCGTTGGCGTCATCGAGGCCGAGGAGCCGTACATGATGTTCGACGTGATTTACCGTGACGCTGCTCACATGGTATGGGCGAGCATCACTCCAGCCGACCTTCTCGGTGGTGAGCCGTACCTGGTTGACAGTGACGATTTCTTCGGCAATGCCGGACAGCAAACGTACAACGACTTCTTCTCCGGTGGTGGTATCTGATGGGCGTTTACTACCCCGTGTTCTACCAGCGCGGCAATGATTGCGTCCCAGAGGTCGTAGTCGCAAGGGGGCCGCGCGAGGAGGGCGTAACGGCGCAGGGGGAATACAACGAGCTGTTCGGCTACGCCTGGATGCTGATGCTCGACAGCGACGGGCCGAGGCTGCGGATGTTGCAGGCCGTCAGCGGCTCCGAGCCCTGGCGGGTGTCCACCACCGGAGACCCGTCCTGGGCTGACCGCACCCCGCCCGAGATACCGCATAGCACGTCGGAGATAAGGCACATTGCCCTTGCGTTCGACCAGTCGGCGAGGCCGGTTATCGCATACGAAGAGAACAACCAGATATGGGTTCGCCAGTACGACCCGCTGGCACAGCAGTATGTCATGCGCGGCCCCTTCCCTGGTCATGACCCCGTGCTGATAATGGACGCCACCGTCGCCTTCTATATCCCCGATTCGGATGTATTACTGTTCCATTTGAACGGCGACAGGACGCAGCTCTCCATGCGCGCCCAGCGTGACCAGTATGCCGTAGAGCATGTAGTGATGTCCGGCACAGAGCAGATGTTTATTGACCAGGCCATTCCGCTCCCGTACCAGATAGAGGTGCT
>Ga0256914_1000729_pt1 | contig 31823 bp, 21 predicted proteins | sample HulkmetaG_FD_191571 | JGI IMG/M metagenome (GOLD analysis project Ga0256914, IMG submission 191571) | Hydrothermal chimney microbial communities from Main Endeavour vent field at the Juan de Fuca Ridge, Pacific Ocean - Hulk | ecosystem: Environmental > Aquatic > Marine > Hydrothermal vents ... | reverse complement strand
GACTTCGCGGTCAGTGCCCCCTACCACCCGTCCGACGTGCCGAAAACGATGTAGGCCCGGCCCACGTTGTTGGCTTTGGTGGTCGAGTGGTAGGGGGCACTGACCGCGAAGTCCCCGTAAGGGTCTCCGTTCATGTCCCCGACCATCGTGACCGCCCAACCAGCCTTGGCCCCTCCCTCTTCCTCGTAGAGCAGGATTGCGTGGGATTCGATGTCCTGTCCCTCCATTCCTATCCAGGCCGCATCGTCCCCGCCGAACACCACGAAGGCCGCCCCCCGCCCCTGACTCACCTCGGACACCATGTCATAGTTGTAGGCTCCGACCACGAAGTCCTGGTATCCATCCCCGTTCACATCCGCCCCGGCTCCCACCGAGTTCCCCAGCCGGCCGTCCTGCCGCGTACCGTACAGTCTCACGTGACTCCGCGACAGATCCAGCACACCTTCCACTTGACCATCGCAGTTGTTGTCCTGGTTGTCCGGTCGCTCCACGGCTCCAGGATAGGTGTAAGGTTGGTAGTCGTCACAATCTCCATCCAACTCACTGTACCCGTCCCCGTCGTCGTCCATGCACGACGTGTCGTTGTCGATGATACCCTCCGGGTCGCAGTCGTTGTCTATCCCGTCGCACTCGGGAATCCCGTCTCCATCTTCGTCCACACCCTCGAGCGCGCCGTTGTACACGTTCGGATCGTTGGGAGCACAGTCGTCGCACACGTGGCCGTCTCCATCCAGGTCGTCCTCGGCGACGCTCTCCTCGTCCACTTGCCCGTCGCAGTCATCGTCGATTCGGTTCCCGCACAACTCCGGCGCATACGGGGAAACCTGGTCATTGCGATCGTCACAATCCGGCGGATCCGCACAGGCCATCACCCCGTCGGAATCCAGGTCCTGCTCTCCCACGGGCAAGACCGTATCACAGTCGTTGTCCTTCCCGTCGCACTGCTCCGCCGCTCCGTCATAGGTGGTTGGATCGGTGTCGTCGCAGTCCTTGCCGCACAGTCGGAATCCGTCCCCATCCTCGTCCACTTCGCTGTCTGGAACGACACCGTCGCAGTTGTTGTCGAACCCGTCACAAGACTCACTCGCGCCCGGATAGGTGTTGGCCATATTGTCGTCGCAATCGCGCAGTTCGCCCGTTACGCAAGCATCGAACCCGTCCCCGTCCGCATCCACCCCCGCGTCCACAAGGCCGTCACAGTCGTTGTCTATCCCGTCGTCGCATACCTCGGTCCCGTCAGGATTTACATCCTGATTGGTGTCATCACAGTCTCCTTGACATGAGGTGTATCCGTCTCCATCGCGGTCGATCGGGTCGCATTCGTTCACTTCGACCTCGATGGGACCGGCCCGACCGGAGCTTCCTGCGGTGTCGGTTGCGAATACGTAGATATTGTTGTGCAGTCCCGGGGTTGAAAATGAGGCCACGATGGTCCAACTTCCGTCGCTTTCGGGCCGTGTTACCGAGTAGACCAGCCCCGGCTCCTGGTCATCTTCCACGCTGAGCGTCAGACTTTCCGGCGGGTCGTCGGTATCCGGGTCGCTCACCGTGCCGGTGATCACGACGTCCTCCCCGGGATTCACGGTCAGCCGCTCCGTGGGGGAGACGATTCGAATTTCGGGCGGATTGTTGACCACGTGAAACGTACGGGACATGCTCGAGCACTCTTTTCCTTCGACGGTGTCAAATCCTTTCAAGGTCACCGTGAAGGTACCCAGTGGGATGTCGCGGAGCGTACTTTTCACCTCGCCGGTTTCCAGGGGATGGGTGTTGAACTCCTGGGCGACAAACGGGCTTCCGTCCGCCGGCGTGCCGGTGACGACCCAGGCCACGTCCAGCGTGGTGAGGTCCGCCGTCCGATTTTCCTCGATCCGCCCGATGAGGGGGATCTCGGCTCCCGGTTTGAAATTCTGGTCCTCTGCCGGCGAGGTGATGGACACCACCGTGGGGCACTTGGGTGTGGCCTCGGTGGTGAGATCGCCACTGCAACCGATGGACAGGGCTGCCAGCAACGAGATGGCAAGACCCGCTTCTGCCACCGCCTTCATCTTCATGTCATCTCCTTCAACCCTTGAGAACGCCGGGCGCTCCGGCGGCTTCGACTCTGACCGCCACGCACACACCGCAGCCCGGACCCCGAATCATCATCCCCGATCTTAGCACGACATCCTTACGCTTCAACATATTTGCGCCGACGCGATGCCGTTTTTGGCACTGTTCTGTGGCAGGATTGGCACAGTTCGGCTATCATAGCTACCGGTCCAGGCTGGCTTTGGCCATGCCGGATTCGTCACCATCGAACCAGGGAGGCTCACCAGATGAACCCGCACAGTCGACTCATTTCCTCGCTGTCCCTCCGGCTGCCGTACCTGTTGCTGCCAGTCGCGCTCTCCGTCTCCACAGGCTGCAACGGTGGCGATGGCGTTGCTGACGACGACAACGACGACGAGGTCACTCCCACGTTGAGCGATACCGTGGAGATCACGTTCAACTTGGAGGACGGACAGGCCGTCAGCCAGGTCGTGTCGCTCGAGGTTTCCGGCGGCGCCGCCACCTCCATGAGCTTTGTCTCGCCCCCTGAACTCGTCGGGGTGGACCTCGACTCGGACCCCGCAATCCTTGCCGCCGACTGGGATACCACCCTGGAGACGAATGGCGAGGTCACGATCACCGTGGAGGCCGATGGACCCGGTGGGCCGGTGACGGAGTCCATCACCGTTTATCGAAACAATATCTCCGCCGTCCTCAAGGGAACCTACACGGCCTCGCGAGACCTGCTCAACATCGACTATCTCGAGGATGGAGACTACGTCCGGGGAGGCTCCCCCCTTCTGTTGAGTTTCACGGCATCCCCATTTGGTTCCACCCCCACCCTGGACCGGATCGAAATTCGCTCTGTTTCCGGTGCCGGGCTCGCCCCTCCACTCCCGATGAAGGGGGTTCAGGACGGCGACTGGTGGGACTTCAACCTCGGGACCCCGTCGGAAGGGACCATCGACCTTGTCGTGAGTGCCATCAACAACAGCGGCGAGTATTCCGAACCCCTCGTGCTCCAGTTGGTCGTGCTGAGGACCGACATCGTGTCGGTGTTCGAGCCGTACGATTTCGAGGTGTCTCCGGACGGCAAGACCGGGATCTTGCTCACCGGCAACCCGGCGGACCAGAGCAACATGCGTGTGGAATTCCTGGACTTGACCGATCCGATCAATCCGGCGCCGACAGGCCAGATCATCACGCTCGACACCGGCGCCACGGGCGACTATTCCAAGTCGGGGAACATCCTGGTGTCGCCAGTGGCCAATGAGGCCTACGTGCTGTTTGCCAACTCGTACAAGTTCTACGGGATCAATCTGGACACGCGGGCCAAGAGCGCGGATGTGACCATCCAGGCCCTGGTGGCCCCGAACTCGGGGGCGGCCATCGGACACGTGAACCGGTCTCCGTATGCCAAGATTTCCCCGGACGGCAAGTACGTATTCGCGCTCATCACGGGTGCGGCCGGGCTGATCGTTCTGGATACCGCCACCATGTCGCAGGTGGAGAGCGACACCGGGAACGAGGGGACGTTTGTAAACGTGAATCTGGGCCTGATGGCCGTGCACCCGAATGGGGGCTATGTCTACTTCGTGAACAATTTCGGAGACAGCACAGCGGCGTCGGCGTTGATCACGGTTTTCGACATCACCGATCCGACTGCCCCGACCTTCGTGGATTTCAATCCAGGGGCCATGGGGACCCAAAGCCTCGCGATCCAGACACTCAAAGGCTACTCGATGGGCCAGGAGCCCATGGTGACACCGGACGGCCGTTTCCTGGTAACCACCTGGTGTGCTCCATCCACAGGCGACACGAAACTTGCCCTGCATTCGCTGCCCGAGGATGACCCGGGTCGGCCGAGTTTCTCTCAGGATTTCGAACTCTACACCACCTCCGGTACGGCCCAGACCTGGGGTACTCCGGTCGCTGTCAGCTCGGACAGCCTGTACCTGTTGGTCGGTGATCAGCAGCCTGGTCTGGGAGGAGGCACTGTCGTGGACCTGTCGATGGGGCGCGTGGTCCCCGGTATTTCTTTCCCGAACGGGGTTGCGGATGGGGTGTTTGCGAGCGCCACCACAGCCATTGCGCTCAGCAGTTCGTGGACCGATCGAGATGCCGCATTTGTGGACATGACCTCGAGTTCGGTCAGCGACCTTGCCATTCCAGGCTTCACCGGCCTCGTACCTCCGGGTGACGTGGAAGACTTGCGCAACACGATGATCGTACAGCATGGCAACTACGTCTACTTCGTGGCCCCGGCCAAGGTCGCCAACGATACGGGTGCGGAGACCACGCTGGGCACCACCCTATCGGTCTACGACGCCGTCTCCGGCCGGTTCATCTTCCCCACGCCCCTGGGCGGGTGACCTCCCCCGGTGCCCTGATCTGTGCCATTCTGGCCCTTTCCCATCCCATCCTCGAGTCCGAAGCGCTTCCCGGTTGACACCTTGACGAAAGGGGGAGTATAACCCTCCCTTCCAACCCTGGCTTTCCCCGAGGAGGTCACCATGGAAACCATGGAAGAAAAGCTGAGGATTCTCGAAGAGAAGAACAGGAAGGCGCTCGAGGGTGGTGGCAAGGCGCGCATCGAGCGTCAGCACAAAGCAGGAAAATTGACTGCCCGCGAGCGGATCGATCTGTTGGTCGATCCCGGGACGTTTCAGGAGATCGATCGGTTCGTTCTGCACCGCTGCAACGACTTCGGGATGGCGGATCAGAAATTTCTCGGTGATGGTGTGGTGACCGGAACCGGGCGGGTGGATGGCCGCCTGGTTTACATTTTTTCCCAGGATTTCACCGTATTCGGCGGGTCCCTGTCACGGGAGTATGCGCGCAAGATCTGCAAGATCATGGACCAGGCTGTGAAGGTGGGGGCCCCCGTGATCGGTCTGAACGATTCCGGTGGCGCGCGTATCCAGGAAGGTGTGGAGAGTTTGGGGGGATACGCGGACATCTTCCTTCGCAACGTGATGACGTCGGGGGTGGTCCCGCAGATTTCCGCCATTCTCGGACCGTGTGCCGGCGGTGCGGTCTATTCTCCGGCGATCACAGACTTCATTTTCATGGTGGAGGGGTCCTACATGTTTGTGACCGGTCCCGACGTGGTGAAGACGGTCACGCACGAGGAGGTGGGCAAGGAGGATCTTGGTGGAGCACAGACCCACAACGTGAAGTCCGGCGTGGCGCATTTCGCGGCGCCGGACGAAGCAGCATGCCTTGCTGGGATCCGCACGCTGCTCTCCTACATCCCCTCCAACAACCTGGAAAGTCCGCCGTTCAAGAAGACCGATGACGACCCCAACCGGTCCACCGACGCCATTGTGGACCTGATCCCGACCAACCCCAACCTCCCGTATGACATCAAGGACGCCATCCGGGAGATCGCGGACGACCACGAATTCTTCGAGGTGCACGAGCATTTTGCACCCAACATTGTGGTCGGGTTCATCCACCTCAATGGCCGCTCCGTGGGGGTGGTCGCCAATCAACCAGCAGTCCTCGCCGGCTGCCTGGATATCGACTCCTCCGTGAAAGGCGCCCGGTTCGTTCGATTCTGTGACGCATTCAACATCCCCCTCCTCACCCTGGAGGATGTGCCCGGCTTCCTCCCCGGGACCGACCAGGAATGGCGGGGCATCATCCGCAACGGTGCCAAGCTTCTCTACGCCTTTGCCGAAGCTACGGTGCCCAAGGTGACCGTGATCATGCGCAAGTCCTATGGCGGTGCCTACTGCGTCATGGCCAGCAAGCACATCCGTGCCGACTACAACTTCGCACTGCCCACCGCTGAGATCGCGGTCATGGGTCCAGAAGGGGCCGTCAACATCATTTTCCGGCAACAACTCGCCCGAAGCGACGACCCGGATACCGAACGAGCCGCACTGGTGGCAGACTATCGCAAAAAGTTTGCCAACCCCTACAAGGCCGCCGAACTCGGCTTCGTCGATGAAGTCCTCCATCCCGCCTCCCTTCGTCGCAGGCTCTGCGCCGCATTCGATGTCCTGGAGAACAAGCAGGACGTGGTGCCTCGCCGGAAGCATGGAAATATCCCCCTGTAAGGCCGAATGCCCCTGTCACGACATGAGTGTCCGTGATAGAACATGGTGAGCGCCACGGGGTTGACAAATCAACGGTATCAACCGATACTGGCTCAGTGTACCGGCCGGTGGCGTCCTCGAGCCCGCTGACGAACCACGAAAACACGTGGGGATGGCAAAGAGGCCGCCAGCGCCATGGCTGGAGGGTTTTCCCCCTCGAGGCAACGAGAGATGTCACAACCAATTCAACGGGTCGGTCAGTACAACTTCCTCAAGAAACTGGGTACCGGGCGCATGGCCGAGGTCTATCTCGGTCGTATCGAAGGTGCCGAGGGCTTCCAAAAGCCGGTCGCCATCAAGAAGATTCTGCCCCACCTCTCCAGTGACCTGCAGTTCGTCCAGTCGCTCATCGCCGAGGCTCGAGTCGGTGGCCAACTTCATCATCGCAACATCGTCGAGGTCTACGACTTCATCCGCTACGGCAACGACTACTGCATCATCATGGAATATGTCGACGGAGTCGACCTCGGGCGCATCCTCCGGTCCTCCCGTCGGTACCGCGTGCGGATTCCCCCTGCGGCCGCGCTCTACATCGCTTCCCATATCTGTGACGGACTCGACTACGCCCATTCTGCCCGGGGTTTCAACGGAGAGCCGCTGAACATCATCCACAGAGATCTGAAGCCATCCAACATACTGATTTCGATCAAGGGCGGCGTCAAGATCTCCGATTTCGGAATCGCGCGTGTGATGGAGCAGGCGGTGCAGCGCAGTCCGGGGGACGTCAAGATCTCCTATCAGTATCAGTCGCCCGAGCAAGCCACCGGGCGCACGCGGCTGACCGCGGCTTCGGACATTTTTTCGGTGGGCGTGATCCTGTTCGAGATGTTGACGCTGGAGCCGTTGTTTCCGGGCAAGAACGTGATTCAGGTGTTGGAAGGGCTCCGGGAAGCCGATTTCTCGAAACGACTGGCCCTGGCTCAGCGGCAACTGCCCGGGTCGGAGAAGATCCTGGCCACGGCGCTCAATCCGGACCCTGAGCAGCGGTATCGGACGGCCCGGATGATGGCCGAGGACATTCGACGTTTGCTGCTCTATCTCAAGGTGGACGATCCTCGGGAGCGGCTGGTTACCTTTTTTGCGCGGTTGGTGCGATTCGTTCAAGAGCAGGGCAAGCGACCGCCGGAGAAGCGATCGGAAGCGGGTTCCGGTGGAGTCCGGGAGGATGTCGAGCCCAAGTCCGAGCAAGTTTCTGGGAAGGAGGGGTCGGGGGAAGGGGATGTGGCCACCATCCGGCACGAAGAAGGTGGGGGTTCTTCTGTGGGTGGCGAGGTGGCTGGTCCGGAGGAACGTCTGGAGCAGGGAGGGAGGGAGCAGACGGTCCCGACGCCTCAGGCCCCGCCTCCTCCGGGAGAGGCGTCGACCCATTCCCCGGAGATCCCGGGCCCGTCCCTGGAGGATGGGGGGGGAGCCTCACCGGAGGTACCTTCCAGTGTGGAAGAAGAAGCCCAACCTGCGGCGGCCGCCGAACTCGAGATGCCCATGGGGACGGACTACGCGACCGAGCCTCCGGCTCCGGCCCAGTATGAATCGGGGGAAAGTGCGGGGGGCGGGGCCGAGACGGCGGCGTTGTCGTGGGAGCAAGGCGGGGAGGCGACCGCAGTGCCCTCGAGCGTCCAGGCCGGCACGCCGGCTCCTCCGGAAGCGGGCACGCCGCAGCTTCCTCCCGATTTCAATCCGGAGGAAACCCGGATCGGCACCTACGCCACGGTACAGCAGGAACTGCCGTCTCAGACCCCCACGACCCAACTTGCCCCCGACGCTGCGGCTCCGGATGACTCGACACGGATTCTGCCCGCCGGCGAGGTCCCACCTCCTCCCGCCCCGGCGTCGGAGGCAAAACCGGCCGGTGCGTCTGCCGCGTTCGACGAGACGGTGGACAGTGGAGATGGAACCGCGTTGCTGCCGATGCCTCCTCAGACGACGCCGGCCAGGCCTGGAGGCCGCAGGCGATTGTTGCTGTTGGGGGCCGGCATGGTGGCTGTTTTGGCGGTGGGCGGCGGGGGGCTTGCCTACTGGCAGCATGTGCGGAGCACGGACGAGGTCGTGGACAGTGCGCACAAGCGTTGTCCCATCTGTGGGCACGTGCTTCCGGCCGACGCTGCCTTTTGTGGCTTCTGCGGTGCCAACCTGGAGAAGGACGGTCAGCAGAGCGGACAGGAAGCCATCGTCAAGTGTCCCTACTGTGGTGCCGACAACGACCCGGACGCGGCATTCTGTGGCAACTGTGGAAAGAAGCTACCGAACCATTGAGCGGGAGGCGCACCATGGAGACCTGTTGGAGCAACCGGACGTCCCGCTGGCAACGTGACGTTTTATTGCTGGGTCTGGCCATGGCCATCCTGCTGTCGGGGTGTCCGAAACGCCAGGACGGTCTGGTCTTCGACGAGACTGCAACCCAGCGCAAGGAGAAGAAAAAGCGAGCCAAGGTGGCCAAAAGCGGCGACCTGATGTACGGGCGCGTGGTGGACCGCAACGACCAGCCACTGAAGCGGGTGACCATCCTGGTCAGCCCCGGAAACGGCGAACTCATCTCGAACAAGTGGGGCGAGTACGAGATCGATGGTCTTCACGACGATGAGGGAAACCGGATTCCACTCACGCGGGGACAGGACTACACCATCAACGCCTGGAAGCCCGGGTACCACGAAACCACCCAGATCTTCCGATTCGAGGGGGGCGTGCAGGAAATCCCCACAATCACCCTCATCGAGGACAGCATCAAGCTCGAGGACTACGAGCCTGTTCCGCTCGTTCCGTTGGACGAAGACGACGGCACTCAAAGCGGTGTCGGCAAGTCGGTGGAAAACGAATAGTGCAACCCGTTGGGTGAGGATATTTCTATGGGCGTCATGCACGTTCCGAGCCACGTCCTGCGTCGCGTGGCCCTCCTGTTCACCCTGGCACTGGGCGGCGGCGCCCTTTGTTTGGGCATGGGGTGCGGCGAGAAGGAGACCGTGGTCGACACCTCGACCGCCTCGAGTACGACCGACACGGCGAAGGTGGAAAGGCGCATCTGTCCCAAGTGCGGCCGCCAGTATTTCAAGGGCGAGCTGTTCTGTATCTACGACCGAACGCAGCTTGTGGCTGCAGACACGATCAAGGCACAACAGAAAGTGTGCCCCGTCTGTGGTCGAACCTACCCGCCGTCCAAGAACTTCTGCGTGATCGATGGCAATGCCCTCGTGGACGTGGTGGAGGAGCAGGGCATGGTCGCAGATCAGGGGACCGCGAGCGCAACCCCGCAGGGTTCGGCGGACACCTCATCGACCACGACTTCGTCGGTCAACCGGCCGGGCGACACCCACACCCGGGAAACGGTGGCTCGAGGCCCGGAGCAGACGCTCCCGTCGCGGACCTATACCTCGAGTTCCAGCAGCACCGAACCTGACACACGGGTGGCTTCCACCAAGCCTGTGGTACCCCATACCTACACAACCTCCTCATCCACACGCCCCACGAGCACGACGCACCATGCGGCCGCCACCCCACGGAGCAGTACCACCTACAGCACGACCTCGAGTTCATCCTCCTCGAGTTCGAGCCGTTCTACTTACACGACCACTTACACAAGGCCGACCCCCCGCCCCACACGCTACGTACCTCCTCCGACACCCATCCCCCACCGACCGACGCCCGTTCCGCCGCGTCCCACGCCCATCCCGGTGCGCGCCACTCCGGTACCACCTCCGCCCCCGCCCCCGGTGATCGCCACACCGGCTCCTGTGGCAGTCGCCAAAATCGAGCCGCCCGCAGACACGGGAACAAGCCAGGTGGTCCCCGCTCGCTCCGCAGATGAACTTTTCGCCGATTTCGAAGCCGTGTCGGCTCGAGCTTCTCAGGGGAAACTCAGCGCCTCTGACGTGGCTGCTCTGGAAGCGGTCACCATGTCGGACCCCAATTTCACCCGTTCTCGAGCCCTGCTGGCGATGAATTACAAGAATCGTGACCAGGAGAAGTACTACCGGGCGCTCACCGAGTTGATGAGGCTGCCGGAGAACAAGTACAACCCCATGTACAACCTGGAGTTGGCCGAATACTATCTCCTGACCAAGAAGTACGCCAAGAGCACCCAGCAGGCCAAACTGGTGGACCGATACAAGCAGCGCTTTCCTCGATCGGTCTATTTTCAGAGTGTCGCCCGCATGTATGAAGTTCAGGCCAAGGCCTATGAGGGGCAGTTCAACCTGACGGAGGATCCCGAGTTTCTGGACCGGGCCATTTCCATTTGGAAGCGTTACATCAACCACGTGTCCAAGAAGGATCAAACTGACCGGGTGCGTATGGCCCAGGACTACATTACGAAGCTCGAGAAAATCAAGAGGAGGCTGGAGTGAGGCACACGCTTCCCATCGTCTGGAGCTTGCTGGGTCTCACCCTGGCTGCCTGCCCATCTCCAGACCAGGACAAACGTGAAGCGGAGCACCTCGCCGGTCTGTCGCCCGGATACGAGGCCCGGGCGGAAGCCCAGTTGCGTGCCACGTGGGCCACCTACCTGGCCGCACATCCCGGGCAACTCAGGGCACTGCTCGACGAATCCCCGGCTCGAGGCGGCTGGGTAAAATTCTACAGCCGGGATTATCCGGCGGCGGTGGAGGCTTTTGAGGGAGCCACGACCGATGGGGGTCGGATTGGTCTTGGCCGAAGCCATCTTCGACTGGCCGAACTGTACGACGCGGTGTTTCAGCTCGCCCTGGATACCGAAGCCCGGTACCTGGCGATGTGGGAGGAAAACGCGGGCCGGGTGCCCAAGACCGCCACGTTCGAGTTTGTGGCCGGTCGAAACGCCTTGCTTCGAGGGGACGCGGCGGGTGCGCTGGAGCATCTGACACGGTACCGGGGCATGGCGGATGTCTCTGGTACCATGACCGGCGCCGTGGCCGCGGTGCTTGAAGGCGAGGCGCTCGAGCTTCGGAACGATCAGGCGGGAGCGGCCAAGGTGTGGGCAAGTGCTGAGATCGAGCGTTTCCCGGAAGCTCGATGGCTTCTGGCGGGACTCCGCCCGACAGACGGCCCGCTTCCCGGATCTGACGAAGAAGCCGGCGCGTCCCCCTACGCACGACGCAATCTGGCACACGCACTGACGGTCCGAGGTGAAGCCGACCGCGCCCTGAAGATACTGGGCGGTGTGAAGGCCCGCGATCCGGACCATGTGGAGGAGGTGGAGCTGCCTACCGGTCGTGTGACCCGGCGGTACTACGACCCACTGGTGTTGAGGACCCTGGCGATGGCGCACGCCCGGAAGGCGCTCGAGGCACTGGGAACCATCCAGGGAGCCGGGATCTATCGCATGCGGGCCGGACGCGTGTTGGCGCAGGCTTCCCCTTCCGAGGAGCCGGTGCCGCAAGCGATCGATCAGGCCACGCTGCCGGTTTTCCTGTTCTCCTCGTACCCGACGCCGGCAGACCTGGCGCGAGACCGGGCGGGCGAGGGGAAGGAAGGGGGGTCGACGGAAGCACTGGGCTTTTATGGGACGTTCGCGGCCGAGGTCGGACTGCCCGAGGAAGGCGCGGGGGAGGACCGTGTCCAGTCTCGCCGGGCGGTGGGCCTGGCCCAGGCGTGGGTGGACATGGGCCGCAAGATTGCCAGGGAGTCAGGGACCGAAGAAGGCGCAACCACGGTGGCCGGACTCAAGGTCATCGACGCAGATGTGGCGCGCGCGATTCGGAATCTGGCACACGAGATGGAACGCCGAGGACGCCGACTCGAGGCACTCTACCTTCTGGAGCACGTGTTGGAGAAGGATCAAGAGGGGTTCAGCTACCAGAATGAACCCAGGCTGTTCGTGGATATCACGCGGGTCTACTGTTCCCTGGGGCGATATCGAGAGGCCATGAATTATTTCTATCGACTGGTGGAGCGCTACCCGGAAATGTGGCTCGTCCAGGAGACTCTGGGCAACCTGAGTGTGTTGGGCACGGTCGATCAGGCAGGTCGAACGGGGCAACAGGACTGACGTGGCCCCGGGTGCCCGTCTAGTGGAGAGTTTCCAATATGAAGTCGAGAAGGCTTTCGTCGCTTCTCCTGGTTATTGCGTTGGGCGTGCTGATTTTTCCCGCCGAGGAAGCCGCGGCGCAGAAAGCGCTGCGCTATGCCGAGGACCTCGCCCCTCGTATCGTGAACCCGTTGTTCACGACCACCATGTCCGAGATCCGGATGAACGAGCTGATTTTCGACAGCTTGTTTTGCGAGAATTACGAACTTCAGATGGTCCCTTCCCTCGTGCAGGACTATGTGTTCAAGAAAGGCGGGACCACGATGGACCTCACCTTGCGGAGTGACATCAAGTGGCAGGACGGCACACCGCTCACCGCCAAGGACGTGGTCTTCACGATCAACGCCTACAAAAACAAGCGTACATTGAGCCCGAACGCCCGGCAGGTGGCATTCATCAAGTCGGCCACGGCCACCGGGGAACGTTCGGTGCACCTGGTGTTCGTGAAGCCCCAGGACTACCCCGAGCGACGGCTCGACTTCCAGATCTTGCCCGCCCACAAGTTCAAAAGCGGTAGCTACGTCAAGCGGAACGATCCGTTCAAGAACCGCCCCATCGGCACCGGCCCGTTCGTCCTGACCCATTTCGGGGACGACAACTCCATCACGTTGGAGCGGAATCAATATTATGGCAAGCAGGTATCCATCCCCGCCATCGTGATGAAGGAGATCCCGGACAAGAGCCAGCAGGCCAACCTGCTGAAGTACGAGAGCCTGGATCTGGTGGTGAAGGTTCTTCCCAAGGATGTGGCGGCCTTGGAAGAGAACCGAAAAATCGAACTCTATCCATACCAGACGAACTCGTGGTGGTATATCGGGTTCAACCTTCGGAACCCATTGCTCAAGGACCCGAGGATTCGGCGCGCCATTGCCTGCTCCATCGACATTGAGGAATTGTTGAAGCCGATCGGGACCGGGGACATTCTGTCCGGTCCCTATGTCAAGTCGAGTCCTTACTACAATCACGACCCGGACGTGCAGCCGGCACACCTGGATTTGGCTCGTGCCGAGCAGTTGTTGATGGAGGCCGGATTTACGCGGGGTGCCCAGTACTGGGAGAAGAATGGGAAGCCTCTTCAATTCAAGTTGACCGTTCCGAGGAACCAGGACAGTGCTCGAGAGGTGGTGCTGAATCTTCAGACCCAGCTTGCCAAGGCCGGGATCAAGCTTGACCCCAGTTGGGAGAACGATGCCAGTTGGAAGAAGAAGATCTGGCATGACCGAGCGTTCGACATGGTGTTGGCCGTCTGGACCTTTGACGCCAAGGAGGACATATACGAGCAGTTCCATTCGAAGGGAGCCAAGAACTTCGTCTCGTATCACAACCCCGAAGTGGATCGTCTCCTGGATGAAGGAATTCAGACGATCGATCCGCAGAAGCGCAAGGAGATCTATCGCACAGTACACCGGATCCTGAACCAGGATCTGCCCTACATCTTCTTGTGGACTCTGGACAGTTACTCGGCCATTTCGACGCGCGTCGAGAACGTGACCATCCACCCGTTTGCCTACTTCACGTTCATTGACGACTGGGTGTTGAAGTAGACCTGGCTCATCCATGCACCATACGCTTCTGACCATTGCGCGCAAGCTTGGGTTTTTCGTTGCAGTACTCGCGGGTGTGAGTCTTGCCATCATCGCCCTGTCCCGGGCGGTTCCCGGAGACGCCATCGACCAGATCACGGACACGCCGGAACACCGGGCGGAATTGGAGGCGATGCTGGGGCTGGACAGACCGCTGCTCGCTCAATACGCCCACTGGTGGGGTGGTGTCTTGCACGGGGACTTTGGGGAATCCTGGGTTTACCGGCAGGGAGCCCGGGTTTCCACCCTGATCCGGCCTGCTGCATGGAAGACGACCAAGCTTATCCTCCCGGCTCTAGCGGCCACCTTTGCTGGTGCGTTCCTGCTCATCGCCTTTTTTCAGTTCGACGGCCTCCCCAAGGTCAAGAAGGTGGTTCGATCGAGCGCCCACGTGCTTTCGGTCATTCCACTTTTCCTCATGGGCTATCTGCTCATCATGGCGTTCAACATACCGACGTTCGTCCTGATCGAACGCGGGGTGATTGGTCGGCCGTCCTGGTTTGCGTTGCCGGGCGAGGAGGCGTGGCTGAAGTACGTTCTGGCGGTGGTCACGCTGGCCGTGGGCAACGGGACCCTGTCCGATGTGCTCCTCCACCTCGAGGCGGAAGCCAACCAGTTGATCCGGCAGGAGTTCATGGTATCGACGCGGGCTCGAGGGGGCAATTTCTGGTCCCATTTCATACCGAACATTCTGGTCCCGACGACCACCATTTTCGTGAACAAGGCCGGGTTTTTCCTCGGGGGGGTGGTGGTTGTGGAATACGTTTTCAATATCAACGGGATAGGAATGATGATCTGGCGGGCCGCCAACCTGCGGGATGTTCCGCTGGTGATCGCCATCACGTTCCTGGTGGCCGCGTTGGTGGCGTTTCTTCACCTTTTCGGCGACTTGCTCCAGGTCGGAATTGATCCGAGGGTGAGGGAACAATGATCCGGCGGCCCCTCATGGGTCCGGGACACCGGGAGGAGAGATCGCGTTCGCCATGTGGAACCTTCTGACACTGCTTCGCCGTCCCAAGGCCGCTTTCGGCATCGCTGTTCTGGTGAGCCTGACGCTCATCCGGATTTATGCAGCCATCTGGCCCTATGACCCGGTCGCCGACGTGGATGTGGCCCGGATCTTCGCCCCCATGAGCCTCGAGCATCCCCTGGGTACTGATCAAGTGGGTCGGGATATCCTCCTGAGGATTCTTCACAGCACCAAGGCATTCTACTTTCCCGGCCTGGCCGCATGTGCTCTGGCTGCGGTGGGCGGCATCGTGGGTGGAGGGCTCAGCGGTTACTACGGCGGCGTTTTTGCTGGCGCGTTCCGGTATCTCACGGCTCTGATCACCGCGTTCCCACGGTTCATTTTGATCTTGCTTGTCTGCTCCATCGTGGATGGGGGAATGTACCTCATTGCCGCGCTCACCGGGGTGGTCTACTTTCCCCAGGTGGCGGAGACGGTGTATCGGAAGGTGATCTACTTTCGTTCGACGGAATTCATCGAGGCCGCCAAGGTGCATGGGTTGTCGGACGGGCGCATATTGTTCTATCACATCTTGTGGTACAACTGTCTGCCTCCCATTCTGAAGCACCTGCTTTATCTTTTTGGGTATGTCATTCTGATAGAAACCAGTCTTTCATACCTGGGAGGATTTGGTGTCCAGGAGCCTCTGCCCAGTTGGGGCAACATGTTGGCGCAGGCCAAGGACTATGTGCTGCAAGGGGAACATTTGATGTTTGCCTTTGGCCCGGCCGCTGCCATTCTCATCACGATCCTGGGTCTCCTTTCTCTGGGCGATGCGATCAACGAGTGGGGAACGAGATGAGGAAGGAACGTTGTTGCGGAGAGATTGTCCTTGCCCGCTCGAGCACGATGTTGCTATCATCCGAGTGGTCGGGCGAGTGTGACGGGCCGTTCGGACCGCCCCTGACCCCGCCGGCGGGGTAGGAGGGCCGGCTGGCCTGGACAGGACGCGCTGCTCCGGAGGACTGGAAGGAGTCGATTGTCGCATTCCGTGTCGAGAGGTGCTCATGTTCACACGCCGGCAACTGGCAAGACTGATACCGTGGTCCCTGCTCCTGACCGTGGGCATGGGGGTGGTGGCTCACGCCCAGGATATCGAATTCGACACTGCGCTGGACCAGGCGCGGATCTACATCAAGAAGAAGTGGTACCGGGAAGCCATCAAGCAGCTTCGGCGGGTGATTTCCACCCCGGAAGGCCGGACCAGCTACGAGGCGCACATCCTGCTCGCACAGTCGTGTTTTCGTGAGTACGACATCGGGTGTGCAATCAAGATGACAGAGCGGGCGCGCACCTTGGCTCGAGGCCGCGACCAGAAGCAGGCGGCGCAGAATGTGCTGGAATACCTGCGTCGCAATTTTGGCAAGGTGGAGTTTCAGGCGGGTCCTGGTGAGCTTTCGGAGGGCTACCTGGAACTGGAGCGCCTGGATCCGATCCTGGACAAGGATGTCAAGGCCTACTACAAGGCCAAGGTGGAGCCTTTGGCGGACCAGCGGCGCACACTGCCCTGGATCATGTACCTCCCGTCCGGTCGCTATCGGCTCTACGGGCAGGAATTCGTGGTCGAGGGCGGAAAGGAAATGTTGGTCAACGCCGGGTTCAACGAGGAGAACTCGAAACCCAAGCCGGCAAAGAAGCCGCCGCCGCCTCGATTCGAAGGAATCGGTATCGCCCTCGAGGCTCGGGTGGGCGCCGGTGTCGCCCTCAGCACTTCCAGCGACGGGGGAACGACGAGCGGTGCCGTGGCAGACCTCACGGCGAGCTATGCCATCACTCCCGCACTTGGTGTCGGCCTGTTTACCAAGTTCAACTACGACGTGGGAACCCCCTCGAACGCCGCCGTCACCTATGGCGCCCTGGCCACCTACCGACTGGGGGTGACGGACCGAATCGCCCTCGTTTCCGCCCTCGGATACGGCCTCGGCGAAGGCCCGGCTGCGGTCTTCTCCGATTGTCGCGCCACCGTGGACGAGCAAACCGGGAATGAAGTACTCGTGTGCGCCGGTTCTGACGACACCGCAGGGAATATCTCGGCCACACTGGGGTCCTGGATCCATGGACCGCTCGTGCGCGCAGGCGTGGCCTACTCTCGCGTCACGCCAGGCACGATTCTCACCGGCAACCTGGGCGTTCAGGCCCATTATGCCCTCGTGGGCACCGTTGAAGATGGCACTGGACATTACGTGGGGTACGAGGCCACCACCATCGAATACCGGGCGAACGGGGCAGCGGTTCATCCGGTTCGCGTGGAAGTTCTGGCCGGTGTCAACTTCACTTTCTGAGCCATCTCGGAAATCCCAAAGGTGTCACATGATGTTGAAAGAACCTCGATTCCGGATGTGGACGCTCTCATTGTTGGCCGCCGCAATGGCACCGGGGCTCGTTTTCGCTGGTGGATCTCCCCGCAGGATATCCGGCCCTCACGAAGGCAATTGCTTCACTCCCATCATTTCCCCGGACGGCAAGCACGTGGCCTACGAGGTCAACTACTACGAACGCCGGGTCATAGAGCTGTATATCCACGAGATCGCAAGCGGTCGCGAACACCAGGTGCAGGCGATGTCGGGAGGGGGTGGGCTGCTGATGGATTTCGGCAAGAGTGCCGGACAGAGCCAGGTCACCTACGAGCTTGCCTGGTCCCCCCAACAGCCCGGCCTCTATGCATATGCCAGCAGTGGAGGGGATGAAAACTTCGACATCTATCTTTCCGCCGGCGGAAGTATCACGTCCCACCCGGCTGCGGATGGCATGGCCGCCTGGTCCAGTGACGGGCAACTCATCGCTTTCACGTCTTCCAGGACGGGTGAAGGGGACCTGTATCTGATCGACATCAACAAGATCGAGTTGCCCCCAACGCAACTAACAGACGATGCAGAGTCCACCGAGTGGTATCCGACCTGGAGCCGGGTTGGCCGACGACTGCTGTTTGTCAAGCACTACTCAAAAGGGGGCGACAACCTCTATCTGATCAACGACGTGACCGACCCGAAAGGGTCGATTGTTCAGTTGACGAACTGGCCATCGATTCAGACCAAGCCTTCCTGGTCCCCGAACGGGCGACAGGTGGCCTTTTACTCCAACCGTTCGGCCAAGGAGCGGTACGATATCTACGTGATGGATGCCCTGCCGGGAGCCACCCCCAAATTGGTTGTGGAAAACGTCGTCCCGAACGACCGGCTGGGACCGACCTGGTCCCCGGACGGCAAGAAAATCATTGCCGTGAAAGACGACCCCGAGCATTTCAACCCGATCCGACTCGTTTCGGTGTCCGATCCTTCCCGGTCGCGGGTCATCTCCACCGGCACCCAAAACAACGGAGACACCTTTGTCGTCACGTTGCCGGACGGGAAATCGTGGCTCGCGTTCACCGCTCAGGGACAGATAGGAGACAAGCGCAAGGCTTTCAAGCTTGCCTACATCTACCCGCTGGATGCCAGCGACCTCGCACCGGACTGGTAGAAGGACCTGTCTCCCGGTCGCGGGGGAGCATGGTTCGTCCTCGAGACCGGTCCCGGTCTGCTCCGGTGGTCCGACGTGGAGGGAACCTCATGACCCCTGTGGCCGACGTCCCCCTGTACCAGGTCGAGCGCATTCTGTGTCCCACCGAGTACTCACCCGCCTGCGCACGGATCCTGCACATCGCCACCTCTCTCGCCGAGCACCTTGACGCGCAGGTCCGAGTTCTTCACGTCTGGAGAACCGACACCGAAGGGGTGGAGGTCGTCTCTGTGGTGCCCGGACACCGGGACCCGCTCCCCGGAAGCCACCCACCGGTTCCCTTGATCGAGGACATGCGGACCTTGATCAACCATGTCCCGCCGTCCCTTCGGCACCGGCTGTCAGGCATTGTGGCCCCCGGTGGTATTCGCCACACCATCCTGCAACAGGCCCATGACGCCCAACTCATCGTCATGGGCACTCGAGGCCTCACCGGACTGTCCCACGTGCTGCTCGGCAGCGTCGCCGAAAGCATTGTGGCTCGAGCCCCTTGCCCGGTGATGACGACCCGACCGGACCCGCACCCAGCGTTTCCTCGAGCACGAATCGAGACACTCCCTGATGGACTCGAGGTGCTGATTCGCCCGATCGTCGCCGAGGACCGGGATCTGCTCCGGCGAGGTGTGGAGCAACTCTCGCCCGAGTCTCGATATCGGCGTTTCATGGCGCCGATCCGTACGCTGACCGATGCACAACTTGACGTGCTGACCAACCTTGACTACCGGGACCACATGGCCTGGGGAGCGGTTGCGGCCGAGGCGCCCAACGATGTCCCCATTGGGAGTTCCCGCTATCGACGCATCGAAGGGGAACCCGAGGTGGCCGAGGCAGCGATTGCGGTGGTGGACGCCTATCAGCGGCGCGGTATCGGGACTTTGTTGCTGAAGGCACTCATGCGCTCCGCCGCTTCGAACGGGATCAAGTCGTTTCGCGGGTATGTGCTCAAGGACAACACACCGGTTCAATGCATGCTCGAGGACGCCAACGCCACCCTGGTTGCCGAGGAAGGAGAATGCCTCCAGTTCGACGTGGCCCTGCCCGAATCCGTGGAGGAACCTGAAGGGGACAGCCCACTTGAGCGTGTGTTCCGGGCCATTGCCCGACGCATGACCGCTGGGCCGAGGGATGGGGAAGCAGGGGGGGACGGCCTCAAGACCGTACTGGAGGCCTACGCCCGCCTGTTCCGCTGATCAATGTACCCGACCAACTTCGAGTTTATCTGGCGTGATGAACGCCTGCTCCCGTTGCGTCACATCACCTCTGGAGCCTCGATACCGAGCAGATCGAGGCCTCGAGCGAGTACCAGGCTGGTTGCGTCGGAGAGTGCGAGTCGGCCCAATTGCAGGGCCTTGGTCTCGGCGCGGAGCACGCTGTGGTTGTGGTAGAAACGATTGAACGCGGCGGCCAACTCGGCGAGGTATTTGGCGACCATGGAGGGGCTCAGGGTGCGGGCTGCACCGGCCACTGTGGAAGGGAAGGCGAGCAGGATACGGGCCAGGTCCCGCTCGTCCTCGTTCCCAAGTGTGGCGAATCCGCCGGCAGCCTCGGCCATCTCGGGGCGAAGTCCCATCCGATCTGCCTTGCGAAGAATGCTCCGAATACGTGCGTGAGTGTACTGGACGTAGGGGCCCGTGTCCCCGGTCAACTGGATCGATTCCTCGGGGAAGAAAGTGAATTCCTTCTTCGGATTGTACTTCAACATGTAGTGCTTGATGGCGCCGAGACCGACCACGCGGGCCCGTTCATCCACTTCCGCCTGCCCCGGTAGGCGCTCGTCGTCGGTCGAGGTTTCCAGTGCCTTCTCCCGGGCCTTGGCAAACATTTCGTCCATCAAGTCATCTGCGTCCACCACGTTGCCCTTGCGTGTCTTGATGATCCCGTCAGGCAAGAAGACCATCCCGTAGGAGAAATGTTGCAACCCGTCCGCCCACTCGAAGCCCAGCGCCTTCAAGGTGGCGAATAGCGCCTTCATCTGATGGTTCTGCTCGTTGCCTATGACGTAGATCGACCGTTCAGGGTGATAGTCCTCCCATTTTTGGACGGCCAATCCGATGTCCTGGGTGATGTAGAGCGAGGTGCCGTCGGAGCGCAGGAGCACCTTTTCTCCCAACCCCTTGCTCGACAGATCGATGGCCACGGACCCATCGTCCCGACGCACTACCACGCCGCGGTCCAGGGCATCCAGCACGATGTCTCGACCTCGTTGATAGAGATCGCTCTCGTGATACACCTTGTCGAAATGAACGCCCAGCCGACGGTAGGTCTCGTCGAATCCGGCATAGACCCACTCGTTCATCATCTGCCACAGCCGGCGGACCTCCTCGTCGCCGGCCTCCCAGCGTCGGAGCATCTCCCGGGTTTCGGCAACCAGCCGTGACTCGGATTCCAGCAGGGAGGCCATTTCCTCGGTCGGGACGCCTTCTCGAGCCAACCGGGCCTTCAGCTCTTCCTGCTCTTTTTCCAGCGCCTCCCCGAACGCCACGTAGCAGTCCCCCACGAAATGGTCCCCTTTTTGGCCACGGGACTCCGGCGTTTCCCCGGCAAACAGATGCTGGTACGCCCACATGGACTTGCAGATGTGAATCCCCCGATCGTTCACCAGGCACACCTTGACGACCTCATGCCCCACCGCCTCCAGGAGACGGCAGATGGACCACCCCAGCACGATGTTGCGAACATGCCCGATGTGGAGAGGCTTGTTCGTGTTGGGGGACGAAAACTCCACCATCGCCCGGTGGCCGGCAAAGGCTCTCGAGAATCCGTAGGGCGGATCGCTCTCCTTGACTGCGGTCACCAGTTCGCGAAACAACACCTCGGGACGAAACGTCAAGTTCAGGTAAGGACCCGCTGCCTCCACGCGCGCCAGGGAGGACACCTCGAGCGCCTCGGCCAGTTCCGCGGCAATTCGGGCCGGCGCCTGGCGGAGGACCCGGGCGAGGGGGAATGTGGGCAACGACAAATCCCCCAGGTCCGCACGCGGGGCAGGCTCGATCACCAGGTCGGGCAACGCCACGTCCCCATGCCGCTCGCGGAGTACCTGAACAACCGCCTGGATGATGTCATCGATCAGTGACTGAATCATGCGCTTCCTCGTCGTGTGCTCGCAATACCCCCGTCGCACCAACGCTGCCCGCCCTCAATCAGAGCCGGCCCACCGCGCGGGGCACGGACAGGCGCCCGGCAACCACGCCCGGACACGTCGCCCGTGTGAAACGACTATTCTAGTCCTGTCATTCAGGTGCCGCCACGAGAATTGCCCGGCGAGAGGAGCCGCCGCATCAATCGGAGCGGTCCCGGCCCCGTCGGGATGTCCGAGGGCCGGAACCCGACATCTCTGTTCGCCCGCAGCGGTGCAGGAAGGCCTTCACCTCTTCGGCCCGGTCTCGAGGACACACCAGTACGGTGTCCCCACTTTTTACGATCACGAGGCCCTGAATTCCAAAAGCTGCGACCGTGCCGTCCTCGCACACGATGGTGGCGTCCGAAGTATCCATGGCCAACACGTCGCCACGAAACAGGTTGCCATCCTCGTCGAGCGGAAGGACTGCACGCAACCCCTCCCACGAGCCCACGTCCGCCCATCGAAACCGACCCGGCACCACGGCCAGGTTATCCGATGCCTCGAGAATCGCCTTCTCGATGGGTACGGACGGGAGTCCGCCATACGCGGCCTCCAGCACTTCCTGTTCTCGAGCGCTCCCCAGTGCAGCCTCGAGCAGGACGAGCCGAGCGGCCAGGTCGGGGAGTGCCTGCTCGAACGCGGCCCACAGTTTCCGGACCTGCCAGACAAAAATTCCGCTGTTCCACCAGTACCGGCCCGATTCGGTAAACGCCTTGGCCAGTTCGAAAGGCGGCTTCTCGACGAACCGAACGACTCTATGAACTGGAAGGCCGTCCCGCACCTCCAAAACTTCCCCCACCTCGATGTGGCCGAACCCGGTTCCCACACGCGTCGGCACGAACCCACAGGTGACGAACCTCCCCGACGCTCGAGCATGGTCGGCGGCCACCTGCAAGGTGTGCAGGAAAGCTTGATCCCCCTCAATGGCGTGATCCGCAGCCTGTACCATCATGATTGCGTCCGGGTCTTGCCGCCGAATGGCGACGAGCGCGAACCCGATGGCCGCAGCGGTGTTGCACCCTCTCGGTTCCTGGAGAATATGGTCGGCCGGTATGTCTGGAAGTTCCGACTGGACCGCTTCTCCGATCCGACGACTGGTCACCACCCAGGTGCGCTCCGGAGGAAACAGGGGAAGCAACCGGTCGATGGTGAGCCGAATCATGGAACGGTCGCCCAGCAGGCGCAGCAACTGCTTGGGCCGGTCGGTGCAACTCATCGGCCAGAACCGCTCCCCAATTCCTCCGGCGGTGACGACGGCATGAAACATGGGTGGTGCTCCCTTTGGTCGACAGAACCTGACTTGAGCCGCCTTCGCTCCCGAGTATAATGCAACCCACATGCCTGCTCAAGCATAGACCCAGCACTCGACCCACAGGGAGGACCCATGACGAACCAGGACACGGTATTCGGCCGGATACTTCGAGGTGAGGTCCCTGCCCGAATCGTGTATGAGGATGACCAGGCGATCGCGTTCCACGACATCAACCCGCAGGCCCCGGTCCACATCCTCGTGATCCCGAGACTCCCCCTGAGAAGCGTGGCGGAGGCAGAACCCGAGCACGAACGGCTGCTTGGACACCTCCTCCTCGTCGCCGCCGAGGTGGCCCGGCAACAAGGGATCGACAGGACCGGCTATCGCCTCGTGGTCAACCACGGACCCCACGGGCAACAGAGCGTCTTTCACTTGCACGTGCACGTCATCGGAGGGCGCCAGCTCCACTGGCCGCCCGGCTGACTCCCGGGGCAGGGGGAGGCCAGGGCATGCCTTCACGCGAATTGCTGCAGAGGCAGGCGGGAAGAAAAAGAAAAAGGCCGACTTGATGTCAAGCCGGCCCTGGAGCGGGAAACGAGATTTGAACTCGCGACCCTCGCCTTGGCAAGGCGATGCTCTACCACTGAGCTATTCCCGCATGACCGCTCACCGAGCGCCTCGGCGAAAATCGTGCATACTATGTACCGGTCGCAGGCCACTGTCAAGCGGTTTTTTGACTTCCCTCGTGTCTGGAGGCTTCCACGAAGAACTGGTACAGGTAATGGGCACCAGACCAGACGGAAAGGACAAGCGCCGGCCACATGAGCATCATGCCCACCGTGTGAAGGTCCACGGCGTTGACCTCGTAGTGCGCGATGAGGAAGCAGAGGGACACGTCGAGAAACGTGGTCTTGTACTTTCCCCACTTGCTGGCGGAGATGATGAGCCCCTCACTCGCCGCAATGCCACGCAGCGCCGTGATGGTCACATCCCGCATGATGAGCACAGCGACCATCCACGCCGGCATGCGTCCAAGGGGCACCAGCATGGTAAGAGCTCCGATCACGAGCAGTTTGTCTGCCAAAGGATCGAGAAATGCGCCGATGATGCTCACCAGGTTGAACTTCCTGGCCAGGTAGCCGTCCACGATATCGGAGATGGAGGCCGCCACGTACAGGAACGCTGCGATCCAGCAGGTGACGAACGATTCATGAGCGAGTAGCACCATCACCACCGGGACGACGGCGATGCGTGCCACGGTGATGGTGTTTGCAGAGTTCCAGAACCGGCTGCCCGTCAACCGCTTCATGTGCGCCTCCCTACCATCCGGGGAACGACAGGTCGTTTTCGCGAAACGCCTCGTAGAACGCCTCCACGCGACGGACGTATGTCTGGGTTTCCGGGTACGGCGGGATTCCGTTGTACTTCGCCACCGCCCTCGGACCGGCGTTGTAGGCTGCAACCGCCAGGGAACGATTGCCGAACCGCATCATCATCTGTTTCAGGTACCGGGTACCACCCTCGAGGTTTTCGTAGGGGTCCCAGATGTTTTGAACGCCGACCAACCGCGCCGTTTCAGGCAGAAGCTGCATCAGGCCTCGAGCTCCGACCCGGGAGAAGGCGTTCGGATTGAATGCCGACTCCGCCATGGCCACCGCCTTGATCAGGGCCGGGTCCAGATTGTGCTCAGCTCCGAGTTTCCGGATCACGTCGTCGTACCGGTGAAAGTTTTTGCGATAGTCGAGAAAACGCGAACCGGAGCGGGACTTCCCCTCGATGAAGACTTCCCACGCATCGTAGCGTTCCGGGTTGTCCGTGAAGGAGATCGTCCCGTTGTCCTCGACCCGACGGTAGATGGTTCGAGATCCTGATTCCTCGGCAAGAACCCGGAATCCGAGACACACGTTGGCCAACCCAATGGCAGCGCTCAGCCCCACCACCACTCGCACACCATGGACGGGCTTCCGTGTGCTGCCCATGGCTCCGTTTCCGGTCACCCCTGGCTCCTGCCGCTTGATCCTCGTGCTGGAGGCGCGTTCATGGCCGAATCCGGCGCACACCTCCCCCTCTCTCCTGCTGTCTCGAACGATACCGGACGAATGGAGCCAATGTCAACTCGCAACCGTGGCCCCAAAGACCGGGCTGCTACCGCACACGGATCAGGCTGGGCAAGAATCGGTCTGGCGCGCGGTATCCGAGCAGATTGAGGCAGGTGGCCGCCACGTTCCCCAGCCCCGGCCGATCCGGAAGGGACGCCACCCCGTACTCCCCATCGAACGCCGGATCGTGGATGATGAATGGCACTGGATTGAGCGTGTGCGAGGTCTTGGGCTTGGGCCGGCCCGTTGCGTCTCGTTCCAGTACGCCCTTCTTGATCATGAACATCTCGTCCGCGTTCCCGTGATCCGCAGTCACGACCAGGATGCCTCCCGCCGTCTCCACCGCCTCCTTGAGCCGGGCCAGACACAGGTCCACGGCTGCCACCGCCAGCACCGCAGCGTCCAGCTTTCCCGTGTGACCCACCATGTCGCCATTGGCGAAGTTGAGCCGGATGAACCGGTCCTCCCCTTTCCGGATACGTTCGATGACCTGGTCGGTGATTTCAGCCGCCTTCATCCACGGACGCTGGTCGAACGGAACTTTGTCCGAGGGCACTTCGTGATAGGTCTCGTACCGTTCATCGAACATGCCGCTCCGGTTCCCGTTCCAGAAGTAGGTGACGTGGCCAAACTTCTGGGTCTCGGAGCAGGCGTACTGCTGGATCTGGTTCCGGGCCAGATATTCCCCCATGGTGTGGGAGATCGCAGGAGGCGCAACCAGGAAACGGGTAGGGAGCTTGAGATCCCCGTCGTACTGCATCATGCCCGCGTAACGAACCTCGGGCACGCGACCCCGGTCGAACCGGTCGAATGCCGGGTCCTCGAACGCCATCGTGATCTCAATCGCCCGGTCTCCCCGGAAGTTGAACAGAACCACCGCATCCCCGTCTTCGATCCGGCCGACCGGGCGCCCCTGTTCCACCACCACGAATTCGGGCAGATCCTGGTCCAGAATCCCAGGCTGCTCCGCCCGATAAGTCTCCAGCGCCTCCATCGCACTCGAGAAAGCACGACCGACCCCATGCACGTGAGCGTCCCATCCCCGCTTCACAATCGACCAGTCCGCAAAATACCGGTCCATGGTGACCTTCATCCGCCCCCCGCCACTCGCAACCCGGTACCGTCGTCCAGACCGTCCGTCATACCGCGCCAGATGGTCCTCGAGCTGCTGGATGTAGAGGTGTGCCGAGGTCTGGGGTACGTCCCGGCCATCCAGGAGCGGGTGCACGTACAACCGGCGCACACCAGCACGGTCCGCCGCGTCAATGAGAGCGAACAGATGATCGATGTGGCTGTGCACGTTGCCGTCGGAAAGCAGGCCCACCAGATGAAGTGCCCGGTCCTGTTGCACACAAGGCTCCACCAGCCAGCGCCAGGTGTCCGAGTCGAAAATCCGACCGGAAGCGATGGCCTCGTTGACCAGCCGGGCCCCCTGGGCATAGACCTGACCAGCACCGAGGGCGTTGTGTCCCACCTCGGAATTGCCCATGTCGTTGTCCGAAGGCATGCCCACCGCCGTGCCGTGGGCCTGGAGCGTGCACATCAGGCCGCTCTCCCGCAAACTGTCCAGGGTCGGAGTTCGGGCAAGTGCCACCGCATCGCCCTCTCCGCCCTTCCCAATTCCCACACCATCCATGATTGCCAGCACCAGCGGGCCGCGCCGCCCATGAAACGACTCGAGCCGCTCAAGCTTCCATTCGTTGTCCATGCTTGCCTCCGTGCACGTGTTCACGCGTGCCGTGGAGTATGCCCCGCACAGGCTCCAAGGTCAATCGCACTCAACCCTCGGTCGCCGCCCGGAAGGAAGCTCGTTGCAGCACCGTGCCCATCCTGGTAGATTGTCCCCGGGAGGTTCTGGGAAGGTGACAGCCTTTCCTCCGTGTTCACAACCTGTTCCAGCAGAGGAGACCTGTCGTGAAAAAGAACTTGCGCTGTTCCATGACCCTGGCCGTGATCCCCATCGCCCTGAGCGTCTTGCTCGGCGTCCACACCTGTGGTGAGCCCTACATGAACGAAGGGTTCACCGGGACGTTCCTGACCCAAAAAGTCTGGGGGGACACGGTCTGGGATCAGATGGAAGCCTACTACGATTTGTTCCAGTATGCGGACGGAGATCTCATTTGCTGGTTCACAGACTGGGAATTCGACGATTACGAACTGGAACAGGACCACTGCTGGGGTAGCTGGGAAGGAGACCAGTTCGAGTTCACCGTTTCTCTCTACTACCCCTGTGCGGGCGGCATGCCCTGCTATTGCTCGGACGATGTGTACGGGCAGGGCGTGGATACGAATGGGGATGGATACTATGACACCTTGGAAGGGGTGGCCATCGGCGACTGCCCGGACGGGGTATGGGACAAGGAAGCATTGTTCACCGGTCAGCGTCAGGTTCCCCCCTGGGAAGAATGACCGCCATCCCTGACCTTCAGGCGTCGCCTCCCCGGTGCCTGTGCCGCTCTTGCTCGCCGGCGGTGAGTTGCCGCCGTCGAGTCATTCGCCGTCGCAACATCATGCCGCCGACAATCACTCCGGCTGCGAGGGTAATGGCTGCCCAGACCCCGCGATAGTCGAGGGGAATGGCGGCGCTTCCTTCTGGAACCGTGGGCGTGTTCGGGTCCACGTACTGGTAGAGTCGGTCGATGGCCGGAGTGGGTACGGCAGTGGCTCGAGCGAGTGCCCAGAACTCATCGGCGAGCTGTTTCATCTCGTCTCGAGCATCGTTGACGTGCCTGGCCACGGCGATCCGGGCCCATTTGGAGTCGAAGAGGCGTTTTGCCCAGGCGACGAGCACCGGTTCCGGGACCCATTCGAGGGCCCGCAAAGAGGCGGGGGTGACCGGCACGTCGAGCGCGCGCAGGACCTTGAACCCCTCGCGGATGGCACACACGGCCAGGAGGAGCCCGTCGCGCGTGTTGGCGAGCCGATAGTTGTCCCCGCCCGCCAGGTAGAGCGCATTGGCGATGGGACTGATGATGGCCGCATGGGTCTTGAGCCAGGCGTCGATGTTGTCCGAGAAGGCCACCTCGAACCCCGCACTTTCGAAAGCATCTCCGATCCGCTGAAGCCGTGGGGTCATCTGGCCGTCGAGTTCGCCCAGCGTAATGGCCGCCTTGCCCGTGCCTCGCCCGCAAATGTAGTGGACCACCTTGCCCTCGAGGTAGCCTGCTGCGTTGCCGAAACCCATGAGAACGCGCTCGGCACCGAGCGCGTCCACGTATTCGTCCGGGCCGGCGGCGTTGTTTCCCAGAAACAGGACATCGGGAATGTTCCTGGCCTCTGCCAGGACCGGCAACACGCTCGATACCTGATTCTTGCGCAAGACGACGATGGCGAGGTCGTATGCAGCGTCCGCCTCCACTTGCTCGATGACCGCCACCTTGGTGATGGTGAACTGGTAGGTCGCCATGTTCTCGAGCAGGATGCCGTGCTTCTCGAGGTCCTTGCGTCGTTCGCCTCGAGCGACCAGAGTCACTTCGTGGCCGGCCTCCTGGAGCCAGGCCGCGTACAGGCTGCCCATCACACCTGCGCCGTAGACCAGGATTCTCATCGTGTCCTCCTCCGTGAGCTGATGGGGAACAGGTCGAACCTGAACCGATGTCAATGGTCGATTCAGGCTATCTTATTCCCGCCAACCCGGTTCAGGCAACCACTCTTTTCCTCCACGGACACAGTTCGTGATCCGTTTGGGCCTGAATGTGCTAAAATTCATCCCTTTCGACAGGCGGCGCCGGGGAGCCGGGTCGAGCCACATCGAGGAATCACCACCAGCCGTCCACCCCGGAGAACGGACGGGACAGAAACCATGGACTCCATGCGAACGGATACAGGGCATGACAGGCGGTTGCAGACGTGTGACCGGATCCTCCCGACCTCGACCCGTCTGGGTCTGGTCCTCCTCTTGATTCCCCCCCTCCTCTCCGCCTGCATCCAGGAAATCGACCTCCCTGACGTGGGACCGTGTGCAGACTACCCGGACGGAGTCTACGACTACGGCGACATCGGCATTGGGCGTTGCCTGGCCGCTCCTACCGACCTCAAGTTCCACCAGGACCAGGGCGAGACGGTCCTGTACGTGGTCAACTCCAATGCCTACCTGAACTTTTCTACCGGGTCGATCCTCCCGGTACCCTGGGAATCGCTCGAGGAGCGGCTCGACGCGTTCCGCAGCGAACTGGGCGATGTTCCCGCGGGGGAGGAGGTGATTCCTGCCACCTGGCTCGTGTCCGACATTGTACCGGAGGGAATACACGGGTATTTCCTCCAGAATTTTGCCGGCAAGATGGTCATCGACGAGGAACGCCAGATGGCATTCGTGTCGAATCGCCTGTCCATGACCACCAATTTGTCAGACGACGACGTGGTCTTCGGCGTGGACCTGCTCGACCCCACCGACCTGGTTCCGTTCGACTTGACCCAGGGCCGGTCCGCTGCGGAGGTTGCCGAGGGGGACGATACGATCCTGGTTCAGCACGATCCGTTCGGCATGGCGCTGGCCCCGAGGGATTCGTGCAACGGCCTCCTTTACGTGGTCAACGAGACCTCCCACAACGTCTCGGTGGTGGACACGAACAGCTACCCTGTGAAGGTCCTCGACGGGGACACGGTCGGGCTCGTGACATTCGCCACATTCGACGACCAGCAGGTATCCTCGTTTGCGGAGATGACCGATTTGGCGGTGACGGCCTCGGTTCCCGAGGACCGATGGACGGTTTCCGTGTCCGAGGGCACCTATCGCGCCTGGTTCCGCGGGGAAGGTCTCGGCGACGGAGGGTCCATCGGATTCGCCGACAGCGGCGATGGTCTCGAGTTCCTCACCAACGCGGCTTCTCCTGTACTCTCCCCCGGCACCTCATCCCTGGCCTGGGATCTGGACGGCATCGGACGGACGAGCGTGGTCCGCTACGGAAGCAGTGGAGAGTCCTACATCATCCTCTACGAAGGACGCCGCTGGGACGACTCCCTGGGGCGCTACCGAACTCGGATCGGATTGGCCTACACGAGCAGCAGTCTGGCCACCCTGGTGGAAAAGTATGATGTGGGCGAGGACGGCGACCCGGCCAACGACTACGTACTGGAGCCTGGGCGACCCTACGATGCCACCGGCGTCGAATCTCCATGGGCCTTTGGACAGGGCTCCGCCCTCATGCTGTGGTACACCGGGCGGGACGCCGACGGGATCCGCACCCTGGCTCGAGCCGTCTCCTATGATGAAGGCATGACCTGGGAAGGTCTGGAGCCCATCGTCTTCGAGACCGCTGCAGGAGCCGAGGTCTCGGCCGACGTGGTCGGCCTCGAGCAGTTGGATGCCACAGGATTCTGGGACTCGAGCCTGGACCGATATCGGATGTGGTTCGTCGCCCAGGGAGAGGATGCCTCGTGGCTGGTCTACGCCGAGTCCCGCGACGGGATCACCTTCGTACCGGGCAATCTCGAGGGTACGGCGGACGGTCGGCTCGATCTCCCAGGCCAGGCGACGATCCGGAGTCCATCCATCGACAAGGACGGCCGGGTGTTGCGCCTTTGGTACGTGTCGGCCGGGAACGAGACTGCAGGCGAGTGGACGCTTCACTACGCACGAGGGTTCGACGGTGTGGTGTGGTACCCGGTCAACGTGACGACCACCCTCGGCAGCGGCCAGGCCTGGGAAGGCGGCCCTCCCGCCCCCACCATCCTGAAAATGACTGCAGGCGACAACCTCCGGCTGTCTGGAGAGTCGTTCGGACTCGCCGCCACCGAACTCCCAACCCAGAGTACGGCGCTCCTGCTGTCCACGACCGGCAGTGTCGCCGACTTCTCCCTTCAGTTCACGGTACTCCATGGGCATGTCCTCGGCGCCGGTCCATCCGGAACCTATCGTACCGACACCGCTTCCTTTGACGACCCGGCCTGGGACGCCTACATGGTGGGCGCTCCCGGGATCGACTGGGCGTCCCGGCATCTCTACTACACCGGGAAGACCCCGGGCGGGAGGGACCAGGTGGGTCTGGCCACCCCCCGAGACGATACTGCGCTGAGCTGGATCAACGCGGACAGCCCTCTGGCCCTGCCCGAGGATGACGACGTGGCTGTGAGCGACCCCGAGTTCGTCCGGCACGATGGGGTCGAGTACCTGTTTTACACGGCCCGGCCCCCGGAGGGCGTTGCGACCATTCGGGCCGCCATGCGCGTCGAGGAATCCGGCGACTGGCAAGGTATTTCGAGCTGGTCGTTTCCCACTTCCGACGACGGGTGGGGGGTCAGCGCACCCAGCGTTCTGCCGCCGGGTGAAGGGGACGCCTTGTGGCACATGTGGTTCACCATCGAGTCCGCTGAAGGGCACGAGATCGGACACGCCTTTTCCACGGACGGCGTTGCCTGGACACGGGACGCGCTCCCGGCACTCTCCACCGGCTCGGGCGGCGATTGGGACGACGACCACGTGGAGGCCCCGAGCGTGCTGCGTCTGGAGGGCGGCCGCTATTTCATGTGGTACGCGGGCTACAATGGATCGCACTACCGGATCGGCTTGGCGGTGTCCGAGCCGGATCGAAGTGGGGCCGAGGAATCCCGGGCATGGGCCTGGACCCGGTACACGGGCACCGATGTGCTCGAGGACGGTCTGGTGCTTCAAGGAGATGCCGGGTGGTGGGACAGCAGTGGGGTGACCCATCCGGAAGTGGTGTTCGACGAAGAAACCGGGCGCTATCTGATGTGGTACGAAGGTATTCTGGGGTCGCTGCACCGGGTCGGACGTGCGGTATCCCGTGACGGGGTGCGCTGGATCAAGGTGTTCGAGCCTTTGAGCGCCGAGGACAGCTTTTCCTTCGAGACTCGAGTCGTGTTCAGCTCGGAGAGCGGTGTGGAGACGGCGTCCAGTACAGAAGACGGCGCCATCTCCCTGGAAATCGCCTCCCTGGGCGGTATCTCGTTCTCCGGGATCGGTGCCACCGAGATTACCCTGTCGCCTGATTGCGGTATCGCCGTGGTCAGTGCCCGCTACGTCCCGGCCCTCTACGTGCTCGACGTTCGAGACGACTCCACGGATGTCATGTTCGATGCCAACTACAATGGAATCGAGGCCATGGTCTTCCTGGAGACCAATGCCTTCGACGGCTCCTCCAGCAAGCGGGTCGGGGCGCGCTCAAGCCTCTTC
>Ga0256914_1000728_pt1 | contig 31834 bp, 30 predicted proteins | sample HulkmetaG_FD_191571 | JGI IMG/M metagenome (GOLD analysis project Ga0256914, IMG submission 191571) | Hydrothermal chimney microbial communities from Main Endeavour vent field at the Juan de Fuca Ridge, Pacific Ocean - Hulk | ecosystem: Environmental > Aquatic > Marine > Hydrothermal vents ... | reverse complement strand
CTGGTCTAGCCTGTATGGAGCTTCTGAAGCACCTACGCTCAATAATTACCTCCTCACCATCAACGTCCAGCCACAGCTTAACTACTGCTTCATTCTCCTTCGTGTAGTCATTAATTACTCCCCTCTTACTTCTACCACCTCTCCTAGACTCCCCCCTAAGTACGTCACCAGTTAATGCGAAGTATATGGCCTCAACAATACTTGACTTACCAGCTCCATTCCTACCTACTAACGCGGTAACTCCACGGTCGAAGCTTAACATAGTCTCTTTATGAGATATGAAGTTCCTCAAGTAAACCTTCTTAATAGTTATCAAGTACATCACCCTAGAAACTTAAGTAATCCCTTACCACTTGAGCCACTACCTAAGCTACCCCTACTTAATGAGGTAGTACTTAAGTACTTAGGCGGTTCCTTAGGTAGTTCAGGTATCTTATCTGACCATACATCAACGTACTTAATTAATTCATTAATTACCTCCTCTACATCACCTGACTCGGCACCTGCTAGGATGTTCTTTAACTTAATAATCTCCCTAGCGACTCTTAAGTAATGCTCATGCTCTGTATTACCTAGTATCTTAGCTACTACCTTAACCTCATCGATGACTGGCTCATACTCCACGTAATTACCCTCCCTCCTCAGCTCCTTAACGTAGGTGGTTCTTATTCTTGAGTAAGCTACTTTATACTTACTAATTAACTCATTAATCCTCCTATACACTTCATCCTTAACGCCTACACCCTCCTTAATCGCTACGTCTACATGTATGATACCTCTATCGAATTTACTTGAGTTACATAACTCACTTAACTCCCTTAATCCGGACTTAACGTCTGATAAGTACCTCCTCCAATCAGTAATTACGACTACTTGAGGCCTAACTCTTAAGTCTACTCTATGTACGTGGGGTTCATCAGTACTTAAGTCAACTATGAAGAACCCCTTACCGTATCTCCTCCAGTCCTCAACCTCATCACGCCTAAGTATCTCAGTACTTCCTGCGTAAGCTATTACTGAGCCGTTCTCTAACTTCCTAATTACCCTCCTATGTAGGTGCCCCATAGCTACGTAGGTGAAGGTACTCGGTATGTCGCTTAAGTCTATACCCTCCTCAAAAGCGAAGAACTGCTTAATGCATTGATGCATTACTAGTACTGACTTCCTACCCTTAACTAACCTACCTAACTCCTCAACCCTATTCTTAAGCCACTTAAGGTACTTACTCCTAGCTGGTTGATTAGATAGCCCAGCTATGAAGTACTCACGACCACCTATACTCACTACGTCGTACTCATTACCTTCAGAGGTCCCTAAGGTCCTTAAGTTAGGTATTACTACGTGCGGTGCGTAGTCACGCCTCCTAGGTGTGTCATGCTCACCAAGTACTGCATAGACCTTAATACCCTTAGATACTGCCTTACTAACCTCCTCAATAACTACCTTAAGTGCCTTATTAGGTGGTCTAAACCTATCGAATAAGTCACCAGCTATTACGATAACGTCAACACCCTCACGGATAGCCTCATCGAAAGCCTCCCTAAACACTCTGTAAACGTCATCCTCACGCCAAGTAAGTCCGTACTGTGAGTGACCTAAGTGAGTATCCGCTAAGTGCGCTAGTAGCATCTACACACCACTAAAGAACTGGTTGTTGGAGGGCTTAAAACGGGAGTAGCTGATGACTCCTTAAGTACCTACCTTAATACCCCTCTCCTCACAAATCTCCTTTAGTGCCTCAATAGCTGATAAGGTAGCTAAGTAACTCGTCTTAGGGTTAGTAGGTGTTGGTACGTTCTCAACCCTAACTAATAACCTACTAGCTCTAGACCTGACCTCAATCTCATGGACATTCCTACTTATCGTTGGGTCAGCAACTATCTCTACGTAAGCCTCAACACCAGCCGCTAGGGTCAGTGCTGCCGATACGTTAATGTTGGCTGGGAAGGCCTTAACTGCCTCCCTAGCCCTACCCCTGAAAATTACTTTAGGCTCCTTAATACTGCTTAAGTCAATACCTAACCTTGTTACGTAGGGTGACTTAGCTAGTGCCTTAACTGGTTTCCTAGTCCTAATAATTACCTCATCAATACCCACTAACCTTAAGGCCCTAATAGCGTCTAAACCAGCAATAGCTCCCGTCGGTACATGCACCTTAACACCGTACTCACGAGTAGCCTTAATTAACTCATTGAAGAATCCCTCATCAAGTAAAGCACCTACACTCATTATCATGAATTCAGCACCTGACTTAAGTACCTTAAGTGCGTACTCACGAACAGCTTCCTGACTAGCTGCTTCAACAACTACGTCGGGCTTAGTACTTAGTAATTCATCAATACTACTTACTACCTTAGGTGATGAGTTCTTAAGTGACTTAGTGAGTTCTACGCACTTATCCTTAATTATGTCGTAGAGTGCTGTTAGTTCAGCAGGTACTGTACCGTTATCTATTGCCTTAGCTAATTCAGTACCTATGGCTCCGCAACCTATTATTGCTACTCTCCTCAAGACTTACTCACCACCTTAACAACTTCCATACTCATATTTACCTTTACTGGATTCATAGTTAATTCACTCGTACTTACTACGTCAGCACCTGCCCTCACGTACTCCTTAACATTCCTTAAGTTAATACCTCCACTAACCTCAATAACTACCTTATCACGTAGCCCCTCATGCTTAAGTAACTCAACAGCTCTCCTAACCTCAGCTGGTGTTACGTTATCTAGCATGACTACGTCAGCACCCTCCCTAGCAGCTATTACGGCTTCCTCAGCCTTACTAACCTCAACCTCTACTTTATGAATGAATGAAGCTACTGACTTGACCCTCCTTAATGCATCCCTTAAATTACCTACGATAGCTAAGTGGTTATCCTTAATTATGTAGGCATCACTTAATGAGAACCTATGCGTATCCCCACCACCAACCTTAACAGCCTTCTTAACTAAGTACCTTAGTCCCGGGACTACCTTCCTAGTAGCTGCTACCCTAGCCCTAGGATTCACTGACTTAACAGCATCTACGAATTCCTTAGTCCTAGTAGCTACCCCGCTTAGGTAGGTTAGTAGGTTGAGTAGGGTTCTCTCAATAGTCAGTAACTTCCTAGCATCACCCCTTAACCTCATAACTACTGAACCCTCCCTAACTAAGGAACCACTAGGTACGTACTCTAGGACGTCAATACCTAGTAACTCAAGTACATTAGCTAATTCCTCCGTACAAGCTACTACGTAATTACCTTCAGAAATCACTACAGCCTCAATAACCACTCCAGGAGGTATTAGGGCTTCAGTAGTTAAGTCCCAGAAGGGTACGTCCTCACTAACCCACTCCATGAACTTCCTAAGTAGTGACTCAATCAATACTTAAGCACCTAAGATAGGTTTGTGCACTACTTTAAAACATGTGTCCTTAACTACTTACCTATCACTCTTAAGGACTCCTCAATAACCTCCTTAACCCTCTTAAGTACGTCCCTACTCAACTCAACCCTAGGTCTTAGCTTCTCTAGCGACTCCTTAATATTGAGTAAGTGTATCTTCTTCATGTCCGTACATACGGCTATGGGGTTTAAGGGCTTAATGTCTAGGTTAGGGTATAGCTTCCTAGCTCTGTAGGTCAGCCCCTCCTCCGTACCTAGTAATATGGTACCACCACCTACCTCAGGTATTGCTTTAAGCATTTGACTAGTACTACCTACCCTAACAGCTAATTCCCTAGCATCCCTAGGTGCTTCCGGATGTATTATCACCTTAGCTCCGGGGTACTTACTAAGTGCCTTCTCCACGTAGTACCTACTTATTAAGTTCTCATGTATGGGGCAGTGACCGTACTTAGGTAGTGCCTTAACCTTAACACCAGTTACTTGAGCTACGTAATCAGCTAAGTTCTTATCGGGCGCTAGTATGACCTCATCAACACCTAACTTAGATACTAACTTAGCAGCTGATGAGCTAGTTACTACGTAATCAGCTAACGCCTTAAGCTCCGTAGGTGAGTTTACGTAGAGTATTAATGGTGTGTTAGGACTCTCCTCCCTAACCCTCCTAACATGCTCGGGGGTTAGCATATCAGCTAGTAAGCACCTAGCCCTAGGGTCTGGATGAAGTACTACCTTATCCGGGTTTAAAGCGGCTACCATTTCAGCCATGAATGAAACACCAGCAAATACTATGACGTCAGCATCTACCGTTAATGCCTTCCTAGCTAACTCGAGACTATCACCTACGAAGTCAGCTACGTCCTGAACCTCAGGTAGTTGGTAGTTATGAGCTAGAATAACTGCCTTCCTACGCTCCTTTAGCTTAAGGACCTCCTCCATGAGCTTCCTAACGTAGTTAGGGTAACTCACCTATGCCCCGCATCAAAGTCTGTGGGAGGAGATTTAAACATTACTTAACAAGTTCTAGTTACGTATTAGTAGGTTTAAGAAAACCGGGAGTTATTTAAAATCACTTACCACCCTTAAGTATGTTGTCTAGCGCCTTAATACCTTCGTTAGTTATCTTAAGTATTACCTTACCGCCCTCCTCAACCTTACTTATGAGTCCTAACCTGCTTAACTTATTAGCCCTCCTCCAAACAACTGACTTACTAAGTCCTAACTTCTTAGCTAGTGCTGATATATTCATGCTCTCCTCACTAAGTGCTTTAAGTATCTCAGCATCCCTCTCATCGAGTTCCTCCCTAATAACCTCCATAGGGACTGATGTGGCTTGAGCAGTCCTAGGTCTCCTCCTAAGTAGTGAAGCTATTATTGATGCAGCAACTATAGCAGCTACTACACCAGCTATTAATCCAGTAGGTATTGCAGGTCCTGAGGGCTTAGGTGTTGTTGTGGTTGAGGGTGTCGTGGTTGTCTTAGTAGTTACTGGTGATGCCTTACTCGTCTTAACTACTGCTGATTTAGTCCTTACTGTAGTACCTGTGCTGACTGATGCGACAGTACTCGTAGTGGTTGGTGATGTAGTTGAGGTCTTCAGAGTAGTAGTTAATGGTTTAGTAGTTGATGTAGTACTTAATGATGTAGTTGTTAATGACTTAGTGGTTGTGGGTGATGTAGTACTAACTGATGTAGTCGTCGTTGCTGATTTACTGGTTACTGTAGTAGTGGATGTGGTTACTGTCTTCGTTGCCGTTGTCGTTACTGGGGTCGCTGATGTCGTAGTGGTCGTAGTTGTTGATGTTGCTGACTTAGTGGGTGTTGTGGTTGCTGTGGCTGTAGTTGTCAAGGACTTAGTCACTGTTGCGGTGGTGGTTGTGGTAGTCGTAGTTGTTGGTGGGGGTGGTGGTAAGTACTTAACCTCATACGTACCCGCTCCCGAGTAGCTCAGTACTATCACGGATCCCTTCATACTTATTGATGGTGAGCCATTGAAGTAGAGTAGTGCCGCACCCTTAGGTAGCACTATGTTGGCTGGTCCTTGAGGTGATACTACAGCTACTACGTACCCCTCCGTAGTTAGGTTCCCTACGACTGCTGTGTAGGTTATTATTACTGATGAGGTCATATTCATTAAGTATATGGTTAATTTATTACCTGTTAAGTTAGTAGGTACCGGCTCCCCGTTAGATGCGTTAATGACTGATACGGTCTCCGGTATGACTCCCTTATCAAGTAGTACCGTGTATGTGTAGAGACCGCTTAAGTTAGTAGCTATTACGGTTACCGTAGCTACTCCCGAAGTATCTAGTCTGTATGTGTAGGTTAGTGACTCAGCCGTAACTAGTGATGGTGTTAACGCAATGATTAGTAGTGAAGTAATCGCTAATGTACCTAATACCCTAGCGGCGTATCCCCTACCCATACCCATCCCTAAGGAGTCGTTAGGAGTAATTCCTTAAAACTCTGTAGGGTACCTACGTACTCCGGAGATTTAATGGCGCTACTTAAGCACGCCTTAACCCGTCGGTGCTTGACCTCCGTCATCACGCCTCAGCTGAGGGGGAGTCCCCATCCAGTTACCTCCAGTCGCTTACGTAGCATATTAGGTGAGTTACTTACTTCCCCTACCCACCACCTTAACTATCCTATCCGCGAAGACCCTCCTGAAGTAATCCGTAGTTATTACTGGTCTACCATTAACCTCGACTACCTGCCTACTTGGTGGTTCCTTGAGGTAGTATGGATTCATTTGAGCGACTCTCTCTTCGTAGCTAGGTACGTACGGGTTCCTATAGAATATACCTACCGGTATCCTATCACCTGACTCTAGGGCCTTCCTCATAGCGTTTATGTACTTGGACCTAGCCTCACTAGGATCCCTAACTAGTGGGTCCCAACCCTCATCCTCTAACCTGTATATCCTCTTACGGTAGTACTCAGCAGTAAATACGTTGTTGTACGTTACGCATGGTTGAAGTACATCAATTACTGAAGCACCCCTATGCCTTATAGCCTCAACGAATATCCTCTTTAAGTAATCAACGTCTAGAGCGAATGCCCTAGCTACGAATGTGTAGCCTGAAGCTAGAGCTACTGCTAGTGGGTTAATAGCGTCCTGTATGTTGGGTCTAGGTAGTGCCTTAGTCTTAACACCCCTAGGTAGTGTTGGTGATGCTTGACCCTTAGTTAATCCGTAAACACCATTATCATGTATTACTACCGTAACGTCTATGTTCCTCCTACCTAAGGCTACGAAGTGACCCATACCAATACCTAGTAAGTCACCGTCACCTCCATGAACTATCACTATGAGCTTAGGATTAGCTAACTTAATACCTACCGCGAACGGTATTGCCCTACCATGGAGTGCGTGAACACCATTAACTCTGTAGTAGTTAGGTATCCTACCTGAACACCCAATACCAGCAACAACAACTACTCTCTTAGGGTCTAACTGAAGCTCCTCGAAGGCCTTAAGCATCGCCGTTAGTATTCCGTAGTTACCGCATCCAGGGCACCACTCAATCCATACCTCAGATCTGTAGTCCTTCATTGAGTACCTACGCTCACGCTCCATACCTTAAAACCACCTCCTTAACACCCTCCTTAAACAACTTAAGGACAGCATCAACTAACTCGTTAGTGTATATCGGCCTACCCGTGTACTTAACTATCCTTTCACGTACCTCAATACCAGCGAATAACTTAGCAGCCATACCAGCCTGTACTAAGTAGTCATGCTCTACGAAGACGTACTTACTGAACCCCTTAATAACCTCCCTAACCCTACGTGACGGGAACGGCATGAAGTACTTAATGTGTAGGTATGAAGCCTTAATACCTAATGACTTAAGCTCCTCAATAGCATCCGTAGCCGCACCCTTAACGAAGCCCCAACCAATTAGTAGTACATCACCTGATTCACTACCGTATAGGACCGCCCTATGCTCTTGAGGTACTTCACGATCGATTACCTCTAACTTCCTCATCCTCCTAACGTACATCCTAATCCTTAATTCAGGATCCTCACTAATCCTCCCGTACTCATCATGCTCAACACCTGTGTAGTAGGTTATTGGTGACATACCTAGGAAGGTCCTCGTAGGTATTTCCTCATCTAGTGAGAACCTCTTGAAGGGACCCTCACCAGGTCCTACGTAGTACTTACCCCTCTCAATAACTAATTCCTCAGTCTTAGGTACGGGCATAGCTACTACTGTATTAGCTATGAACTTATCCAGTAAGTGAATCACAGGTACTTGATACTTCTCAGCAATGTTTAGAGCCTCAACTGCGTCCTTAAACGCCTCCTCATGATCACCAGAAGCAATAACTACTCTCGGGAATTCACCGTGACCAGCGAATAAAGTGAAGAATAAGTCACTCTGAGCACCCCTAGTTGGTAAGCCTGTTGAGGGCCCACCGCGTTGGTAGTACGTAATGACTACCGGTACGTCATTCATTCCTGCCCAACTAAGCGTCTCAACCATTAGTGAGAATCCCGGACCACTAGTAGCTGTAGCTACTCTAGCACCTGCTAAAGCAGCTCCCACAGCTGACGCTATAGCTGCTATCTCATCCTCAGTCTGGAAGACGAGTACTGAGCCTAAGTACTTATCACCTACCTTGAGTAGGTCCTTACCCTCCATGTAGAAGCTCTCATCCTGAGCTGGTGTTATTGGGTAGTATGACTGGAACCTAAGACCACCTACTAACTTACCCATAGCTACTACCTCATTACCAGTAACCACTAGTAACTCATCCTCACTTAATTCAGGCTTACCTAACTCCTTACTCACCTTAGGTACCTTACTCCTTAAGGCACTCACGGATGCTTTAATCATTAACTTATTAACCTCAATAACTGAGGCCCTACCCCTGAATACATCCTCTACCGTACTCACCATTGATTCTGGGTCAATACCTACTAAGTAAGTAGCTGCTGTAGCTGCGAAGGTACTTAACGCCCTAGTAGCTACGTTCCTAGGTACTCCATACTTAACTAACTCATTAATTAGGTCTGAATACTTAATACCTACTACCTCAACGCCTTCAGACCTTAACCACTTAACCACATCACCTACGTACTCACTAATACCTAACTCCTTAAGTAGCTCCTTAACCCTCATAGCGGTGTACTTCTCAAGTGCCTTAGCATCCTCAATAGTTGATGACTCCGTACCTAAGTCATAAACGAAGTAACTACCCCTACTCACGTCCCTAAAGTGTATGAATACTGACTCAACGTCCATAGCGACAGCAACATCTACTGGGTACTTAAGTGAGGTTGCCTTAGTTGCTGATACCCTCATATGGACGTAACTGTGCTTACCCCTAATGTTTGAGTAGTACTCCCTATCAGCTAATACACTATAGCCTAGTGAGGCGAAGAACCTAGAGAGTATCCTCATAGCGGTATCTAAGCCACTCCCTTGAGGACCCCCCAGTAGTATGTAGGCGTCACGCACCCCCAGCACCAGCAAGTAATTTAGTACGTCCTGAACTTAAATAATATTTACCTTAAACAAATACTAGTAAGGCACTAATGAAAAATAATATTTCATAGCATACGTGGAGCACTTGAATAGTATTCCCACGATTAAAGTAGTTAAATAATGCATTTTTATTTACACAGAAACCGCATTGACAGCTTAAATACTGCATATTTAAAATCCTTAATTAAGGGGTTAGTGATTTAAGGATATGGTATTAAGTAATTCAGTACTAATTAACTAATGATGAATTCAAGACGGGGCGATTGATGAGCGGAACTCCCCGAGCTGATTAGTTTTGAAAAACTACTTCTTAAGTATCGTATACGTAACTCCACTACCTAGGCTTAGTGTCGATACTAGCTCTAAGTTACTTGACTTAACCGCCTTTATCATGGAGTAGGATATAGCGTATATCGTATTACCTATGTAGAGCCCCCTATAGCATCCGTACTCAGGTACTATGCCCTTGTACTTCAGTACGTGGTCCTTAAGCGTTATTACTGCTAACCCAGGTACTCTCCCGTATATTGGGAATGCTATGTAGCCCTCCTCAGTATTTATTATGAATGCCCTATGGTCGTAGAATAGTGGTGATCCGTAAGCTCCCCTAATGATTACCTCAGATACTACCTTAATGTTCCTTGGGTCCCTAATGTCGAAGAGAGCTACCTTAACACCCCTACCCTCCTCATTACCAGCTAATCCAATACCTATTAAGTAGGTGTTATTCATGTATGGGTGTAGGTACTCTGAGTAACCAGGTATTTTTAGGAACCCTATCACCTTAGGGTGCTTAGGGTCGCTTAGGTCGATACCGAAGAGTGGGTCTACTCTCCTGTAGGTTACTAAGTACATTAGATTACCTAAGTACCTAGCAGCGTATACTCTCTCACCAATAGCTAATCCCTCAAGCTTACCTACTATGCTTAAATTCATGTTGAGTACGTAGACGTTATTGTAGGTCTTAGTCCTTAAGTACCACCTAAGGCTGGAACCTAAGTACTTAATCTCGTAGGTAGTTACTGTAGTAGCTATTCTGAAGTACTTACCGTACTCATCCATTGAGAACTGATCAAGTACTACACCAGGTACCTCACCCTCTGCCTTAGGTACTACCTTAAGTCCCTCAATCTCGAACCTGTATATCTTAGTTCTCTGAGTAGGTAGTGACTTAAGTACCCCCTCGAGGTACTTACCTAACTCATTAACTATAGCTTCCCTCTGCTTCTCAGGTAGCTTATTGAACCAGTTCCTAACCTTCTCCATAACTTTGTAGATCTCTGGGGACCAGTAGATCGCTGTCTTATTCATTACCTCCTTAACCTCACGAGCTAGGTCGGGTGGTAGGTACTTCATTAAGTACTTCATAGCCTCCTTAGCTACGTAGGTCCACGGACTGAGGTACGTTGTTGATAGTATGTATATGTTCTTAGTCGATACGTACACTCTACTCGACCTACTGAGTAATAGTACCGTAGCCCTGTACTTCATACTATCCGTATCTAGGGCTAGTATGGTTGTGAAGGTGTACCCCACGCCCCTACCGAAGTACAGTATGTTAGTTGGTGGTACTACGGCATTACCTACGCACGGTAGTACTACTAAGCCTCTATAGATTAGCGTAGGCATCTGTGATATTAGGTAGAGGTCATTACCTATTAGCCTAGCAGTAACGTATGAACCACTAACGGTTACGTTACCCACTAACTTAGCCTCACCATTAACTAACTTATACACGTAGACTGAGGTATTCACTACAGATATTGGTGGCTGAATAACTGCTGGCTGAACCACCGTTACTGGTACCTCCTGCGTTACTGTCTTCGTCTTACTATCCTCAACCTCAACTACGGTTACGGTCTTAGTTATGGTCTTAGTTACGTACTTAGACTTCCTAGGAATGACTGGTCCGTACTTAGTAGCTATTACTACTAACTTACCGTTACTAACGAAGATCCCCCTAACGTAGCCGTCCCTAATAACTACCTTACTAACTACCCTCATGTCGCTTGGTGGGTACGCCTTAATAATCAGTACTTCCCTACCCTTAACTAAGTATATGTACTTACCGTCAGTCTTCACGATATCAGGCTCATCAACACCAGCTACCTGTACGTTAGTTCTTGAGTACGGCACTGCCTTACCGGTGCTCTCCATAACGCTTACCTTAGTAGCTAATGGTTTGACCGTTACTGTTGGCAGGGTAATGGTTACTGATACGCTAGGCGTTACACCTACTTCACGAATTAGTGCCGTAGTTACTGCTGATTCTTGACTAGACTCCTTAATCAGCTTAACTAACTCCTCATAACTCCTAATCACCTTAGCACCTACTGAGGACGCGTTAGTTACTAGTGGTTCTAGGGACTCCTTAGCACCCCCAGTAGTAGGTGATGTAGTTGAGGTACTTACTTGGGTAGTTGTTGAGGTTGTTGAGTTAGGGGTTATTACGTACTTAGTAATTACCTTAGTCTCAGTACTGGTTACTGTACTTAATACGGTACTTACTTCAGTACTTGTTAAGTACTTAGTAATAGTCTTAACCCTAACACCTAGTAAGCCAGTTACCGAAGCACCTACTAAGGCCGCAGTTAATACTAGGGCGAAGGTAACACCCGCGAGAACGTACTTACTTGCTGACCCCATACCATACACCACCGTTTTAGGTAGGGCTTACGTAATCTATAACTCTAATGTATTGAATGGTGTGTTCTAACCTCTGGAATGGTACTAGGTGAAATTAGCTCCGTACAACCTATTTATAGTCCAGACTACATCAAACCCATCAACCTCAGTTAGGTCCGGGGGTACTGGGTTCGTGAACGCACTAAACCCTTCCCTACTTAATCTCTCATTAACGTACTTAATCAACTCCCTAACACTCATTGGTTTAGGTGGCTTACTTAACTCCTTAATTATGTGAGCTACTAACCTAACTTGACCAGTCTCTACGATCCTTGGGTAGTACTTAAGGTCAAGCTCGAATTTACTACCGCTTAAGTACTCAATAATTAACTTCATACCCTGAACCTTAACCCTCCTTAACCCCTTAATACCCCTAAACAACCTCTTCCTAGGTAATTCGTAGGTCTTAGTAATTACTCCTAAGCCCTTACCAGCTACTTCACTACTTAGGTCTTCGGGTATGTAATTACTCATCCTTATGACTGTATCAGCTACGGGTAGGAATGATGAGGAAGCACTAGTTACTACTACGACTGAAGCACCTGACTTACTTACTAAGTCCCTAACAACCTCCGATAGCGTCCTTATGGGGTCATTAGGTATTAACTCCCTCATTACCTCATCCTTAAAGAGTAGGTTAGTAGCGCTTGTGTCCTCATCAAGTAGTATTACCTCAGCACCAGCCTCAATAACCTCACTTATCGATGCTGCCATACTAGTTGATCCACTAGCATCTAGTGTTGAGAATCTCCTAGTATCGCAACCCCCTGGTAAGTTCCTAATGAGTGATGATATGTCGACATTACTTACTAACCTACCGTCCTCAGCCTTAACGAGTACTGTGTACTTCCTAGAGACTACGTACTCCCTCCCATCACCCCTCACGTGGTCGTATATACCGTCCTGAATAGCCTCTAGTAGGGTCGTCTTTCCGTGGTAACCACCACCAGTTACTACAGTTACTCCCTCCTTAACCGCCATACCCTCAACTACCTTACCGCTAGGTAGCTTGACCTTAACCTTTAGGGTGAGTGGTGATTTAAACTTAGTAGCTCCCTCCTTAGGTTCCTCACTTATGCTTGACTCCCTAGGTAGTATAGCTCCATTAGGTATGAAGAGTATGTAGCCTCCCCTATAAAGCCACTCCCTAAGGAACCTTTGATCCTTAAGTAGTTCGTAATGCTTAAGTACCTCATCAACTTCATTACGTACCTTAAGTAACTCACTAACGACTTTAGGTACGTCATTAATTAGTAACTTAATAGCTTCCCTACCTAATACTCTCCTACCCCTAGCTGGTAGACCTATGAAGAACCTAATGACTAATGACTCACTAATTAATTCACAGCATGACCTCCTAAGTATCCTAGGTGAGGGCTTAGGCACCCCTAAGTAGCAACTATTTCCTGAACCACATGGTCTCCTTAAACCCTTAAGTACTTTATGTAGCTTCCTAGCTAGGTAGTCGGTAAGCGCTAATGCACCTAGACCACTCAGTAATGTGTTGGGTAGCTTGAGTAATTCCTTAGGTAGCTTAACCTCTATGTAGGATGGTGGTGCGTGTGGGTCCCCCTGAATCCTAGTTAGTTTGGCTGAGTACCTACCGTAGTTTATGAGTAAGCCCCTTAACCCCTTGTATCTACTGAAGGGCTTACCGTTAATCCTTAGTAGGTACTCACGGAGTTCGTTAGTACTTATTCTCTTCATGAGTACGTAATACCCTCCACTTACTAACCCTTACTCACTACCTCCCTAATAAGTTAGGTAGTGCTAGCTTAGCTTAATATTCTCCTCAAGCACTTAAAGGTGGTGGATGGATTGAGTACTCAATTAAGTAGGCAGTCATTTAGGGTAGCTCAAGCTAATCAACTTAAGGAGTTACTGGATAGGGTTAGGGAGGCTGTTAAGCCCCTAAAACACATCGTAGTCATAATGTCGGGTAAGGGCGGTGTTGGGAAGTCAGTTATTTCAGCATCACTAGCCCTAGTACTTAGGAGGTTGGGGAGGTCCGTAGCTATACTTGATGCAGACATACACGGACCTAGCATACCTTGGCTCCTAGGTATTGAGGGAGGTAGGATGTTCTTTAGTGAATCAACGGGTAAGATAGTACCTGTTGAGGGTAGCCTAGGTGTTGGTGTAGTCTCAGTTGAGTTAGCACTTGATAGGAAGGACGCACCACTAGCTTGGAGAGGACCCCTAAAGACTAAAGCAATTACTGACTTAGTAAGTATGACTGACTGGTCTAGCTATGAATACTTAATAGTTGACTTACCTCCGGGAACTGGTGATGAGGCATTAACGGTTACGAGGTTCTTAAGTCCTAAGCTATCCGGTATTGTACTAGTACTAACGCCGGGTAAGATGGTTGCTCACGTAGTTGGTAAGGCGAGGAACTTCGCATACATAGTTGGGTCACCAATATTAGGTGCCGTACTTAATATGGCTTACTTCAAGTGCCCCGTATGCGGTACCGTACATAGGTTATTCGGTGAAGTAGGTGACTTAGGTGTTGAGTTACTAGCTGAGCTACCCCTAGACCCTAGGGTTAGTGAGTTAGCTGATAGGGGTGAGTTACATAAGTTGATTGAGTCAGGTAGTGGTGAGTGGGTAGATGGGGTATTTAAGATGGGTAGGGAGGTCTTAAGTAGGTTGGAGGGTAAGGGAGTTGAAGGTTCTTGAGCCACTACTTAGGAACTTAAGGGAGGCGTTCGGCGGTGCTTACGTAATAGATAAGCTCATTTCCCAAGCTGAGCTAGTCACTATAGATGATCGTAAGTACGTTAGGAAGAGGTACGGTAAGGAAGTAGGTATTATTAAGTGGTTACCACCAGCTATCTTCCTTAGGTCGATATACCCCTTCACTCTAGAGCCTAGGGAGAGGATGAGGCGTGAGGTTGAGTTCCTTAGTCAGTCATGGAGTGGTTTAGGGGTACCTAAGATACTTACTTACGATGAGGGTAAGTTAGAACTTATTAGGGAGTACGTAGTTGGTGACCCACTAGATTATAGGGCTGAGGAAGCACCTAAGCTCTTAGGTAGTGCGTTAAGGGAGATACACTCTAAGGGCTACGCATTAGGTGATGTTAAACCAACTAACTTCATAGTAGGTAGTGATGGAGTGATATACGTAATTGATGCTGAACAAGCAGTAAGGACTGAGGACCCAACGATTAAGTGTTGGGACTTAATGGCTACCTTACTATTAGCTTCATACTCACTCATAACTAACTTAAGTAAGTATAGGAAGTTCATTAAGTCATTAATTAGTGAGTACTTAAGTGATGGTAGGTTAGTTAATGTACTTAGTGAGTACACCTCACATAAGTTCGGCGGGCTAACCCTACTAATGCCCCCGCTCCACCTAATGATTATGTTTGAGGAGATAGCGACCGTAGTTACTTAATAGCAAGTAATTAAAAATCACTTTATTCTCCTTACGACCACCTCCCCTCGGGGGGCCTTCCTCATCTCAACCTCCTGAACTATTGCCCTATAGCCGCAGTACCTACACCTTACCACGTACCTTACAGTCCTAACACCGTTGGTTCCGCTCTCCTTCTCGACCATGTACTCAAGGCGCCCCCCGCATCTGGGACACTTTAGGTTGCCGTTACCTATGTTCCTCCACGGTATCCTCACTTGAATCACCCCACTTAACTACTTCCTACGTTAGCAGGTGTCGCTCCCGTTGCTGAGTTACTACTCCCCGACCAAGTACTTACTTACGGTTAAGCGTAATAAACCTCGTACAGAATGCGTAAGTCGGTCGAGTTTAGGGACTCAATAACACCTCCCTCAATAGGTACTACTAGACCGAACCCGTATTAATGCTGTGGTTTACTATAGCTGGGGTGTTAGGGGTTGTTTAGGCGGGGTAATGACTTTAAGTTAAGTGATGATGTTCTTGAGCTAATCCGCTACTACATGAATTCTGAAGGTATTAATGACTTAGGTGAGGCTATTTCCTCACTCATTAAGAAGGGTTATAGGTACTGGAACCTAGAGAAGAGCTTCGGTAAGGTCGATGATAGGGAGTTCTGGGATATAAGGTATAGGTTAATGAAGGTTGAGAGTAGGTACCTACACTACAGATTACTACTGAGGGACGCTATGGAGCATATAAGGACCTTAATAATGAACTTAAGTGGCGCGTTATCGCAACTCGATGCATGCTTCATGAGGCTTAAGGACCTAGACCCTAGCACTAATATCGATATTGATAAGTTAAGGAGGTATAGGGACGTACTTAATGAGTACGTTAATAAGTTCCTACTATCGGTTAGGGAGGAACTCGAGGATAGGGACTCAGACATTAAGGATGAGGACGTACTTAATGAGGTTGAGGAGTTAGTTAGGAGGTACCGTGAGTTACTTAGGAAGGGAGGTAAGTTAACTAACTTGATTTAAGCCTTAACTCCTCCTCAAGTTCCTTAACGAATTCCTCAACGTACTTAACCCTCCTCAAGGCCTCCTCCCTACCTACTTCAGTCCTCATGAGTTTAGGTAGGTTAAGTATCTTGGACTTGAAGTGCTCGATCGACCCCTCAAACCCCCTACCTACGTAGGCTGAGTACATGAGTACCCTAGCAATACCTACAGCACCTAACGCGTCTAGCTTATCGGCGTCACTCAGTATCTTAGCCTCTAATGACTTAGGCTCACCACCACCTGAGTATGAGTGAGTTGCTATTGCCTCAGTAACTAACCTAATCTTACTCTCTGGGTAGCCCATAGCCTTAAGCAACGACTCAGCCACCTTAGCCGACTTCATAGCGTGTTCTGACCTAGCTGATGAGTTCCTAGCTATGTCGTGTAGGAGGGCAGCTATTTCTAGTGCTTCCTTATCGACCCCCTCATACTTACTAGCTATCCATAAGGCTAAGTCCCTAACACGAAGTACGTGAGGGTACCCATGGACCGGGTCCTTACTCATTACGTTCTTAACTAACTCCTCAATAACACGTACTAAGCCCCTCCCCAACCCACGTAACACCTAATTAATTACTGCATTAAGGCGCTTACTTTTAAAGTGAATACCAGCTAGTTAGGTTCCGTTCTTTTAAGGTTACTTCGTATTAGCCTCTACCTCGGTGAAGGTTCCTTGGCTGTAGTGAGTAGTGAGGTAGTAGGTACTCACGCATCCTTAATACCGGATAATTTAGAGGCTGTATTCATAGTGTCTAAGAAGGGTGCTGAGGTAATAGATGCTGTAGTTACTAAACCTACACCACCTTTCAGTATGGGTAAGGTAGCTAAGTACGTAACCGTGCTAGCTTCAGTAGCTGAGGGTGTTGTTGGGGAGGTAGGTGGTAAGTGCTTTGAGGAGTTAAGGATTGAGTCTAGTGATAAGGTAGTCATTGTGATTAACGACGGTGACTACGTAAGAGTAGGCGTAGCTTCTAAGTAACTTAAATACGTTGTTTTTAATTACTGATGTATTTGCTCCTGAGGGAGGTAAATACCTGCCTCCCGAACAATTGCTCTGAATATTGAGTGGTAGGTTATTACTCCGTAAACCATACCCTCCTTATCCCTAATTACTGCGTGGTAGCACCTATCCCTATGCATTAAGTCTATGGCGTCCTCAACAGTCTCATCAATGAATACCCAATGAGGTAGCCTCTCCATTAAGTCACCAGCCAGTATCTCACCGTGAGTACCTATCGAGACCCCCGCACTCTTGAGTAACTCACGTAAGCTACCGAAGGCGTGCTGTGCTGACTTAATAGCTGCTTTACTAAATAGCGTCACTAAATCTATGTACGTTATCAACCCCTTCAACCTACCCCTACGGTCAAGAACTATTATGTAGTGCTTACCCCCGAAGAGAAGCTTAAGAACCTCCTCTAGGGGGTCATCCTCCATCACGTAATCAAACGGAGGTATTAAGTCCTTAAACAACCTAACGAAGTCCCTTAACTTCATAGAAAGTACCTTCTCAGCCCCCCTAACTAACGCATTAGGGAGTGGTTCTTGACTCAAAAGCAACACCTCCTCCTAAGAATTTCTTGAGGGGGTCTTAAGCTTAATTACCCCCACCCCTCCCCCTCAACCTCCTAATTAATGACTTAAGCCTAGGCCTAACCTCCTTAGTCTCTGGGCCCCTAAGGAATACTACCTTAAGTAGTGGCGGTGTTAGGAAGTTCGTAGTTAATGTTATGAGTAGGGCCGCTAAGTAGGCTTCAGGACCTAGGATGTGGTGCATGTAGGCGAAGTAAGCAGCTACGATGCAGAACTCAGCTCTAGGGAATAACCCGACACCGACCCTAAGGGCCGCTCTTGCTGGGTAACCCACTAGGAATGAAGTGAATCCACCACCCATTAACTTACCTAGGAACGCCATGGAGACCATAGCTACGTAGAAAGGTACGTAGTGCGGGTTTATCGCTGATCTTATGTTAATTACTGCTGCTGTAGTCATGAAGAATAGTACGGAGAATGGTAGGGCTAATGACCTAACACTCTCAGCTACCCTCCTAATACCTCTAGCTTCGGAGAATGCCAGTCCAGACGCGTAAGCTACCACTAAGTAGGAAATGCCTACGTACTTAATCACGAAGGCCAGTACAGCGAATATACCTAGCATGAGTGAGAATAAGGCACCCTCAACCCTTAAGCTCCTAGCTAACTTAACTACGTAGTTACTAGCCTTATGTAGAGCTACTAAGGTTACGTACCAAGCAACCAAAGCAATAGCTATCTCCCTGAAGAAGCTCACTGGGTCTAAAGTACCTTTCTGAGCTATTGAAGCACCAGCGACTATGACTATCAGTGCCGCTAAGTCATCGAGTACCGCAATACCTAATATCGTCTTACCCTCAATACTGGTTAGCTTACCTATCTCGATTAAGGTCCTAACTGATAAGCTAACGCTCGTAGCTACTAATATAGTACCTACGAAGTAAGCCCTACCCGGTCCGTAACCGAATGCAATACCTACTAAGTAACCAAGCCCGAAAGCAGCTACTACCTCACCAACGGTTATAGCTCCGTAGGTGGGTAAGCTCCTCATGAACTCACTATACCTAGTCTCGAGTCCCGCATAGAACAGTAGTAGGCTTATACCGAACCAAGAGAGTGACCTAACTACGTCGTTAGTTGGGTATATACCGAGTAGGGTACTACCTAGTATGAGACCAGCTAGTAAGTCCCCAAGTACTGGTGGGGTCCCTAACCTAGAGAATAGCTCCTCCATAAGCTTACCTACCGTCAACGCAAGCCCGAACGCTAGGAATACTGAGTATACTAGTTCCTCAGTCCCTGGCATTACTTACCGCCACGCCTAGAATTAATTATGTAGTAATTTTTAAGCTGACATAACATAACTATTTACTAAGTTATTAAGCTTAGCTAATTAATAGTAAATACCTAGATATGTGATGTCGGTGTATGGTGAGATATGTTCGATTAACTAGTAGTAATAGATGAAATTGTTTCCAATAATTATGTTAATGAAGTCGAAATTCCTTCATTAACCATTTAGGTACAGCCGATTAAAGCTTATTAACCCCGCCAAGTACTTCTAAGGCGAGGGTAGGTGATATGGTTCACTGAGGTACCTCCTAGAACCTACGGATTAGGTAGTGAGGTAGTAAGTGATTCTAGGGTTCTGAAAGTATTAGGGACGTACTTGAGGAGGTGGGGGTGTCTTGATTCATAAGGAGTCAAGACAGCTTAGTGAGGATTATAAGGCTTAATGAGTTAGGGAGGGACGGCATTAGGGAGTTAGTTAGGAGGGAGGTAATTAGTGAGGAGTTAATTAGGAAGGTTGAGGATGTAATTAACTGCGTTAGGTTTAGGGGTGACGAGTGCTTAAGGGAATTCCTAAGGGACTTCTACGGTATTGAGGGTGATGTGGATTTAAGGGTTACTGAGGGTGAGTTCCTTAAGGCCTACGACTTAGTGAGTAACTCATTAGTTAATGCCTTAGAAGTAGCTATTCAGAACTTAAGGGAGGTTCAGCGTAGTATACTACCTAAGGAGTTAGTAATTAATGACTTAGGAGGTTTCTACGTAGGTTACTTAGTAAGGACCGTAGAGTCCGTAGGTATTTACGTACCCGGCGGTAAGGCACCCTACCCATCAACAGCTATAATGACTTCAGTACCTGCCGTAGTTGCTGGCGTACCTAAGGTAGTGGTGTGTACACCACCTAGGGGTAGGGATGGATCCGTAGATCCCGCGGTCTTAGTAGCTCTTGACTTAGTAGGTGTTAGGGAGGTCTATAGGTTAGGTGGTGCTCACGCAGTAGCTGCTATGGCTTACGGTACTGAATCAGTACCTAGAGTAGCTAAGATCGTGGGCCCCGGTGGTTCCTGGGTTACTACTGCTAAGTACTTAGTTAAGGGGGTTGTAGATATCGACATGATTGCAGGTCCTTCAGAGGTTGTAGTACTTGCTGATGAATCAGTCAATCCTAAGTTAGTAGCTTTAGATATGGTTGCTCAGGCTGAGCACGATGAATTAGCTACGGCTGCGTTAGTAACTACTTCGGATTCATTAGCTAGGGAGGTTGTTAAGTGTATTGAGGAGGTAATTAATGAGTTACCTAAGGATAGGGGATTAACTGCTAGGAAGTCATTAAGTAGTAGGGGCTTCGTACTAGTTACTAATGACCTTAAGGAAGCTATTGAATTCATTAATGAGTACGCTCCAGAGCACCTCGAGGTTATTGTGAAGCCCGAGGACGTACCCTACGTACTCAGTAAGTTAGTTAATGTTGGTTCAGTAACTATTGGTGAGTTAGCATGTACTGCGTTAAGTGACTATAGCTTAGGGACTAACCACGTACTACCTACGAGTGGCTGGGCTAGGGTTAGGGGTGGGTTGAGTGTCTATGACTTCATTAAGTTCGTTGAAGTAGCTTACGTAAGTAGGGATGGGCTACTTAAGGTAGGTAGGGTTAGTGAGTTAATAGCTAATTACGAAGGTTTTTCAGGTCATGCACTCTCCATTAGGGAAAGGATTAACTCATTAGTTAAGTTAGGGGGTGGTCGTGATGGGTAAGGTTGAGTTAGCTTTAGGTGGTGTAGTAGCTTACATAATAGCTACTTTAATAATTGGTTGGTTAGCCTCTAGGAGGATTAAAGGCATTACTGACTACATAGTAGCTGGTAGGAGGTTGGGGTTAGCACTAACGTACGGTACCATACTAGCTACTTGGTTCGGTACTGGACTCGCTATGGGCGGTGCTTCAATGGCTTACTCCTACGGCTATAGAGGCGTCATTATGGACCCAATAGGTGCTGGGTTATGCATCATACTCTTCGGGCTATTCTTCGCTAGTGAATTGAGGAGGAGGGGCTACATGACTATATCAGACTTCTTTAGGGAGAGGTACGGTACATCAATGGAGTTAATATCAGCCGTGATTCAAGTAATAGCTTACATGGGGTGGATGGGTGCCTTAATGGTTACCTTCGGGACCATATTCAAGGTGTTCCTTGGGGTACCTTACGAGGAGGGACTCATTATAGGTACCTTAGTAACTCTAGCATACACTACCTTAGGTGGTATGTGGTCAGTAGCACTTACTGACTTCTTCCAATCAATACTACTAATGATTGGTATAGTGATTCTACTACCGTTCACTGTAGCAGCTGCTGGTGGCTTAGGTGTTGTGGGGTCTAAGATACCTCTAGACTCCTTCTCAATACTACCTAAGAGTAACTGGGGCTACTTAGGTTATGTGGGGCTCTTCGGAGCTGCCTTCTACATATCCTCATGGTTAGTACAGGGTATTGGGTCACTATCCTGTCAGGACTTAGTTCAGAGGGCTTTATCAGCTAAGAATGAGAGGGTTAGTAAGTACGCGTCATTGATGGCTGGCTTCACTTACGTACTACTTGGTTTAGTACCAGCTACTATAGGTATCTTCGGTAGGTTAGTAGTACCTAATATAGGTAATCCAGACGAGATACTACCTACCCTAGCACTTAAGCTACTACCTACGGTCCCGTTCGTGATATTCACGGTGGGCTTACTAGCTGCTTTAATGAGTAGTACTGATAGTGCTATGTTAATACCGTCAACAATGATCGTTAATAACGTACTACCTAAGATTAGGCCAGGTATTAGTGAGAGGAGTAAGTTAATCATCGCTAGGGCTTTAGTACCTGTAATAACACTTACGTCACTAGCTATAGCGCTGTATGCTAAGACCATATACTTCCTAATGAACCTTAGCTGGGAGTTAATACTGATGGTTCAGGGCATACCCTTCATACTAGGGCTTTACTGGAGGAGAGCTACCAGGGAGGGTGCCTTAGCTTCAGTAGTGATTAACTTAGCGGTATGGGTAGCCCTAACGACTCTAGTACTACCTCACTGCGTAGCTGTTGAGGGTGATTTCGAGTGGGGTGTCTGGGACGCTATATACATAGCAGCACCACCAGCACTCCTAGCGGGTTTAGTAGGCTTTATCCTAGTATCCATAGTTAGGGGATTTAAGGATTAAGACTCTTTTATAATATCGAGAAGTACTGCTGGACATACCCTCTTAACACCCGGCATCTTACTTAACTCGTCATGTATCCTACTCAACTCCTCATTATCCCTAGCCCATATAACCATAACTACTGCGTGGTCTCCAGTAGTTAGTGCTAGGTACTTTACGTAGTCCTTCTTCTTAAGCTCCGATATTACCGAGAATAGGTATTCGGGCTCGATGTCTAACCCAGTAATGGATACTGCGTTATAGCCTAACTTCTTAGGATCTAAAACAACCGTGTACCTCTTAATAACGCCTAACCTCTCTAACCTCTTAATCCTCTTTAGGGCAGCTACATCACTAATACCTAACTCACGAGCTATCTTAGTATAAGTAGCTCTACCATCCTCACGTAGTATCTCAATTATTTTTAGATCCTTACTATCGAGCATATCCATCACCCCCAAACAACACACTTATCCCCACACACCAACACCTCTATTACTAGGTTTCTTTCGTAAATAATAAGCTTAATATATCGATTGAAGTAGGTTAGAAATTCTAACCGAATAAAGAGATGCTCTAGAAAAGTTAGGTTACTTAGACTTAAGTCCTAGGTCAGCGCTCAGCCTGCATCCCCATAACCTCACGGGTTCGGCGCCTCGTGGCTCATCACTTAATAACTCCATAAGGATCACTTACTAGGGGGTTCTTTAGGCTTCAATGAGTGTTTTAGGGTAAGGTTTATTAATTTTTGTGCAGTAGCACAGAAACGGTGATAGCATGGGTTGGGGATGGAGAGGTGGTAGAGGAAGAGGTGGTTGGGTAGGTCCATGGCCAGGTAGAGGACCATTTAGTCACTTACCACCATGGCAGAGACCCGGCTGGTTATTCGGTAGGGGCTCTTGCTGGTGGTTATTCGGCATGCCTGGCTGGTTTATGAGGTGGTACGGATACCCCTGGACTCCTTGGTATTACTGGTGGAGCACCCCGTACTACGGACCTACGTACTACCCGTACTACCCGGTAGCTCCATGGATGTATTGGAGGCCGTGGTGGTGAGTCATGAGCTGGGTACCCCCGTACCCGTACTACCCACCCTATGTGGGGGTACCGCCACTAACACCACTACCCGACCCTACCTACCTAATGTGGAGTACTTGGTCTTGGGTACTTAGTTACTACTACCTAACGATGTATATGGAGGTTTACAGGGCATTCATTGATGCTTGGAGGAAGAGCATTGAGGCTATGGCTAAGACTTACGAATCACTACCTAAGTTAGTAAGTAGTGGGGTGAGTAAGTAATGTATCCCTACTACCCGCCGTGGTGGTTAAGGAGGAGGGGGTGGTTCATACCCTACTACATACCACCGCCACCTCCACCATGGACTCAGCAACCACCACCTCAGCAGGCTAGTCAGCAGAGTCAACAACCTCAGCAGCAACCCTACCAACCAATGCCTCAGTACTACCCACCACCGATGCCTTACTACGTACCTCCGTACCCACCATCACCGCCGACACCCGAGGAGGAGTTGAGGATGCTTGAGGAGTATAAGCGTGAGCTTGAGGAGGATCTAAGGGATCTTCAGGAGGAGCTTAAGGGTGTTGAGGAGAGAATTAAGGAGTTAAGGAGGATGCTTGGTAAGGAGGAGGGTGAGTGACCCCGAATCGAAATGTTTTTCTTACCCTAATCCGCAACTCATTACCTACTGAATTAGTTGAAGTACTCACTACTAACTACGTTAAATCGACTCCAGAGCTCCTTACTAAGTACTAAACCCTAACTATTTTCGGCTACCTTAGCGGGTTAGTGCTGGAGGAGTGCTTAGTATTGGTCAGGAAAGGCGCTGGGCATGGCTTAATCAGTTGGGGTGTTAAGGAACTTGATGAGTTACTAGGTCCTATAGGTAGGTCGTCACTAATACTAATCAGTGGTCACCCAGGAGCTGGTAAGACTACCTTAACGTCATTAATGATTTACAGGAACGCGGTTACTAGGGGTGTTAAGGCACTATACATTAGCTTAGCCGAGACTAAGGAGAAGTACTTTAAATTCATGAAGGGGTTAGGACTTGATTTTAAGTCGCTCGAGCTTAAGGGGTTATTTAAGTTCGTTGAGGTACCCACACTCAATAGTGAATTCATTATAGATTACTTCACTACGGGATTAGCTAAAGACACAGCTGAGTTCTCACCGGATATAGTAGTCATTGATAGCATAACACCGCTTTTGCAGTCATTCGAAAAGGAGGTTGACCGCAGAGCAGTGCTTCACTCAGGTATATACAAGTTCGTATCTAGCAGCGACGGCGTCACGGTATTGATAGCTGACCTACCTTATGGTGAGAGCTACGTTAGGTTAGGGGGTCTTGAATTCATAGCTGATGCGGTATTGGTTGTTAGGTTAAGGAATGAGGGTGGGCTTCACTCAAGGTGGATTCAAGTTAGGAAGTTTAGGGGTAGGAAGTTACCCATATACGAACTGCCGTTCTCGATAGTACCTAATAAGGTATTAGCTGTAGTGCCTACTCCATCAATATTCTCGATACTACGTAAGCATGAGAGGAGGGGTATTAGGGCTGAAGTTGATTCAGTCCTTAAGTCATTCTTAGGCCCTGTACCTAAGGGTACTCAAATACTGATTACCTACCCAATAGGTTCCGACATACCACTTAGAGTAACTAATTACTTAGTGTGTAAGGCCTTAGAGGTTAAGTCTAAGGTATTAATAACTACAGTATCCCTAGACCCTGAAAAGCTCGAGTTGATGATGTCCCTAACAGTATCTAGTAGGTTAGGTATTGACGTGCGTGAAGCTACTAAGTTACTTAGGAAGTACGTAAGTATTAAGGTTAGGGACGTACTGTCTAAACCAATAACTGAGGTCTTCGGCGAGGCATTAACTCAAGTTGAGAGGTTCAGACCTGACTTAGTCATAATGCCGGATACTAGAGTGTATTACGAGTTACTAGGTGATAGGTTAAGAGCGGTTAATAAGCTGTTCTACATGTTCACGTTAATGGATAGAGCATTCGGTGTAACCGCTATTAGGTTCTTAGGTATTAAGCGTGGTGAGCACCCATTACTCGCTGAGTTAAGTGACGTAGTTATTAGGATGAGTAGGAAGGGTGAGGACGGTAACGCTATCTACGACCTTGAGTTCCTTAAGTCACCGTACGTATTTGATATATCCTCCGAGAGAATAAGGAGGTTCTGTAGGGAGTTAAGGGGGATGGCCCCCATAATATCTCTTGTTGAGAAGGAGTTAAGGGGGGAGAGGTAATAATTAAATTATAGGGTAGGTAGTATTGAGTAATGCAGGTACTAATGAGTTGCTTGAGCTAGCTAGGAGAGGCTGTATTAAGTGCTCAGTACTTAATTACTGGATGATATACCTACCTGAATGCTCCTCCGTAGTTAGTGAGGCTGAGGATGTAGTTGAGAGGGGAGGTCTTGAGGGTTCATTAATACTCACCGACGAAGTGCTGGGGAGCCCTAAGGGTGTGCTTGAGTACGCATTAATACTTAAGCCATCAGAACTTAGGGGCTTAGTACTTATTAAGTTAATGATGGCTTCTTCAATAGCTAGGTCCATTGAGGAATTATCGGGTTTAGAGGCTAGGGTTAGGTGGCCTGGTGATTTGGTTCACGCTGATAGGTTATTAGGTAGGGTCTCAATCGAGTTACCACGTAATTACGTATCGCCACATACAATCATAGTCCATTCAGTAATTAACGTGAATAATGAACCCTCATCCCTAGGGAGTAATGAAGTATCTATTAAGGACTTAGTGGGGCCAGTGAGTAGGTCTAAGTTACTTGAGTTAATACTTAGGTACTTCGATGAGCTTTACGCCGACTTAGTACGTAGGAGATTAAGGTCCGTAGTATCTAGGGTTAGGAAGTACTTAGAGACTATAGGTAGGTACGTCGTAGTAGCTACTCAGAGTGAGGGTGTTGTTGAGGGTGTGGTCGTTGATATTGATTATGACGGGTCCTTACTCATTGACTTAGGTAATGGTAGGTTAGTCAGTATCTATGATGAAGACATAATACAGTTCAAGACCCACACCTAACACTACCTATTTCAGTACTTACTACGTCTACTTCTTAGTGGTGCGTAGTGATTAGTGAGTTACTGATACCTCTAGTACTGGTTAGTGGTGTCGGGATTGGGTTAGTATCTGCTATGGCTGGTGTAGGTGGTGGTGTATTAGTAATACCTTTCCTAATACTGGGGTTAGGTATTGACGTTAGGGTAGCTGTAGCTACTAGCTTACTATGCGTAGTAATAACCTCATCCTCAGCCGCTAGTGTGTACTTGAGGGAGGGCTTGATCGATGTTAAGGCGTTAAGTAACTTAGAACCTACTACTGCCTTAGGAGCTGTTGTTGGTGCGTACATAACGCTGACGCTACCTCCGCACATGATTAAGTTCGCGTTGGGTATCCTCCTTCTCTACGTATCATTAACTATGATTAAGTCAGTAATTAAGGGTGTTGGTAGGGGTGTTGAGGGTACCTACGGAGGTACTACACCATTACGTAGGTTAGTAGGTGCTACTCTCTCCTTCCTAGCTGGGTTAGCTTCAGGTACTTTCGGTATAGGCGGTGGTGTTGTTAAGGTACCGATAATGAATCTAGTACTTAGGGTACCTATGAAGGTAGCCGTAGCTACTAGCTCATTAATGGTTGGTTTAACTGCATCAGCTGGTGAGCTACCCTACTTAATCCACGGACTACCTAACCCATTACTAGCTCTAGCACTAGCTCTAGGTATAGTTCCGGGAGCTACTTTAGGTGCTAAGTTAATGGGTAGGTTAAGGACTAGGTACGTTAAGCTAATCTTCTCAGCTATACTCCTCTACGTATCTACTCAATTAGTAATTACTTCATTAATGAGGTGGGTGAGTTAGTGAGAGCTAAGGCATCACCTAAGGTCCTTAGGATAGGTGTTGCTTTAGGTTTAGTAATTACTGCTTTAGGTGAGTTAATTAAGTACTTACTAGGTATTAATGAGTTACGTATAACTTCATTAGGTCTCTACATTATAGTGGCTTCACCCATAGCCTCACTAATTACGTTAGGTGTTGAGTACTTGAGGTTAGGTAGTGTTAAGGAAGCTCTAATGATCTTCATAACGTCACTAGTAATTACTGCCTCGTACATTATGGTACTGATTCATTAACCCTCAAAAACCCACTCACTCCTATCCCTATAATCCATAACCCTAATACCTAACGACTTAAGCTCAGCCCTAATCCTATCGGATAGCTCGTACATCTTCATCCTCCTTAACTCCTGCCTCGTACTTACTATTAAGTCGATTAACTTAGTGATTAGCTCCTCCCTACCCTCACCACCTACGAAGTACTTATCAAGTACTCCGAGAACCTCATTAAACTCCCTAAGCATCATGTAGACCCTAGTAAGTAGTACGTACTTAGGCCTACTCACTAGCTCCTTAAACACTAAGGTAGTTAGTCTATACACGTAACTAAACGCCTTACTAGTATTGAAGTCGTCATCCATAGCCTCGTAGAACCCCTCCCTAATACTGATTAACTCATTCATTAACTTAATATCTGAGTCACTTAATGAGTAGTCAGGACCTACCTCCCTAAGTAACTTCTTAAGGGTCTCAACCGTACTTACTAACCTTCTGAAGTACTTCTCAGCCTGCTTAATACTCTCCTCACTAAACTCCATGGGTTTCCTGTAGTGCGTAACTACGAACCATAACCTAATAACCTCAGGTCTCCACTTCTTAAATGCCTCCCTAAGAGTTACTATATTACCTAGTGACTTACTCATCTTCTCACCAGCGAATCTGAATAGCCCCGTATGTAGCCAGTACTTAACCCATGGTGACTTACCGAACCTAGCCTCACTCTGAGCTCTCTCGTTCTCATGATGCGGGAAGATCAGGTCTTGACCACCTCCATGGATGTCGAATTGATCCCCTAGGTACTTAGAACTCATTACTGAACACTCAATATGCCATCCAGGCCTCCCCCTACCCCACGGTGACTCCCACCAAGGCTCTCCCGGCTTAGCTGCCTTCCAAAGCGCGAAGTCGTAGGGGTTCCTCTTCTCCTTTAGGAACTCCTCCTCCTGACCCCATAACTCCTTACTTAACCTACCACTTAACCTCCCGTAGTCTGGGTACTTATCTACGTCGAAGTACACACTACCGCTTGGTGCTACGTACGCGTAGCCCTTATCTATTAGGTCCTGAATGAACTCTATAATGTCCCTTATGTGCTCAGAGACTCTAGGATGTATGTCTACCCTAATGTTTAGTTTCTCCATACTCTCTAGGTAGTCTCTTATGTACTTATCAGCTATGTCCCTCCAAGTAACTCCCTCCTCCCTAGCTCTATTAATGATCTTATCATCTATGTCCGTTATGTTCTGAACGTGTATTACGTCGTAGCCCTTAAGTCTTAAGTACCTCTTAATAACGTCGAATGCCACGTAAGTCCTCGCATGCCCTAAGTGGCTGTAATCGTATACTGTAGGGCCGCATACGTACATCCTAACAAGGCCTGGCTTAATAGGTTTGAAGACCTCGTACTGACGCGTTAACGTATTATACACACGCAACACAATAGGGATTCACCAACGCACCAATATACTCAAGAGTAAAAATAAATTACTGTAATCACTCATTAACGCTACACACTTAATTAACGTCAGTTTTAAAAGGGTTAGTAAGTCCGTCTTTGTGGGTACTGTTGGAGGGGTTAGTACATACTGAAGTACCTAAGGACTTAAGGGATAGGGTACACGTTATTGACCACCCATACGCTCAAGCAATACTCACTACGCTTAGGGATAGGAGGACTGGGCAGATAGACTTTAGGAAGGGGTTAGTTAGGTTAGGTAGGGTAATTGGTTTAGAAATGGTTAAGTACTTAGATGGTGAGGTAGTTGAGGTTGAGACCCCATTAGGTGTTAAGGCTAAGGGCTTCGTGATTAAGGACATGGACTACGTAGTAATAATTACTGTCTTGAGGGCCGCCATGCCATTAGTTGAGGGGTTAGTTAAGATATTCCCTAAGGCTAGGCAGGGAGTAGTTAGTGCTAGGAGGATTGAGGAGGGAGTTACTAACGGTAGGTCCTTCGAGATCGAGCTTAACTACATTAAAATACCTAGGATTAAGTCTGAGGATACCGTAATCATTGCCGACCCAATGCTAGCTACGGGATCTACTATGTTAGCTATAATACCTAAGATCCTAGAGTATGGTAAGCCTAAGAGGTTATTCATAGCCTCAGTAATATCTACTGAGTACGGTATTAGGAGGGTACTTAGTAAGTACCCCGAAGCCCACGTGTTTACCGTAGCTATCGACCCAGAACTGAATAGTAGGGGATACATAGTTCCTGGACTAGGTGATGCTGGGGATAGAGCCTTCGGGACTCTACGCTGAGGTGTTTCTCCATTAAAAATAATCAATGAATTACTACGTAATCACTAATGCAGTTATAAATGCATGCCCTCACTAGGGGCTTCTCCAGTACCTGCCCTTAACTTACTCCTTAACTCATTAAGTGCTGACCTAGCCCCCACAAACACTAGGATCCATCCTATGAAGTTAAGCCACCCTAGGAAGATACCTATTATGAATAGTATACCAGCCACGAGTAGTGAGGTCTTATGTAATTCATCGTTCAGCCTAAACATCCCTACTATAACGCCTATCTGACCTATGAAGAGCAGTATGGCGCCTATGACACCTAGAGCAAGCGTTACTATCGCCCCACCGAATACTAGATGAGCCGCCGTAGCTCCTCTTGAGGCGGCACCCGCGATTGATGCTAGGAATATTATAGCTGCTATTACTATGAGTATGAAGCCCCCTACATACCCCACCTTAATCATCTTTGATGGTGTACCGAATCTCGATGGGTTATACTCCCTTAATGAGGAGAACGCAGGTACTAGGAATGCGAATATAGATATCAAGGATAGTATAGCACCTACTATTACTACAGCTACGGATATCATTAACGTACCTAACGCAGTTACTGCCGCGGCTGCACGTGACGTGAATAGTGACGGGTTCATCAATATGGGTAGTAGTAATGTCCATGAAGCACCTAGCAATATCATCGATATTATGTTTATCAGTGCTGCATTCTTTAACTTACCTAAGCCCCTCTCTAATGAGGCGATACTTACTTGAGTAGCTGGCACTACCATTATTAGGGCACCTTACTCTGATGCAGGCAAAACTTAAAATAATTTACTCTCATCAGTAATTAATTCATTAACCATAATTACCCGCTATTTCATTGTAGTACATCCACGACTTAATTACGTGGTGATGGGACGTAGCTACGGCTTCCCAACCTATTAAGTCACCGTAACTAAGTACTTCGCAGTAATGTAGGTTACCCTCCTTACCGCACCTAACCTCAGCTGGTATACCTAGTGAGTTAGCTTCTGAAGCACTAAGCCCTACCCTAACTACGTAAGCACCACCTAATTCCTCGTAAATCGTCGGTAGTACCCCTCTATCCTTAACTACCTCACCCCTAACTAAGTACTTAGGTATTAACTTAGCGTAGTGGGCGGCTACGAAGCCTAGGGGCCTGTAGACGTACTTACCAGTTATTAAGTCCTTACTTAGTGCGCAGTCACCTAACGCGAATACATTACTTACTGAAGTCATGCCGTAGTCATTAATTACTACCGCACCCCCACTCAACTCAATACCTGATCCCTGAATTAATCCCGTATTGGGTCTCACCCCCGTAGTTAATACTACCGCGTCCGTACTCAGGAACCCATTACTTAGTAAGGCACCCTCAACCCTACCTGAACCTACGAACTTAATGACTTCCGTACCTAGCTTAAGTACCACACCTAAGCTTCTTAAGTACTCCTCAACTACCTTACTTAATTCATGATCAATCACCTGAGGTAATACGTGATCCTTAAGCTCAATGAGCCCTACCCTGAAACCCCTACTAATTAACTTAGTAGTTAATGAAGTACCTACTAAGCCCGCCCCCACCACAAGTACCTTACTTGATCTCCTTAACTTACTTAGGTAGGTAGCGTCGTCTAGGGTGTATAGTGTCGTAATGCCCCTTAAGTTAACGCCCTTAATAGGTGGTATGAATGCCTTACCTCCAGTAGCTATTACTAAGTACTTGAACTTGATGGTTAAGTAATCACTACCGCACCTAGCCCTTACTTCATTCCTACTTAAGTCTATACCCTCAGCTAAGCAGTTATTAAGTACCTTAACGCCGGACTTAATCAACTCCTTACTAACACCTAGGTAAGCCGTACTTGGGTCCTCACCACAGGCTATAGGTACTAGTACGTGCTTAGTATATGGTGGCCACTCATTAGCTACTAGAGCTACTTCACCCCCCTCAAGCCCCTCCCTAATTAGGTTTAGGGCTAGGTAAGTACCTGCTAAGCCCCCACCAACCACAACTACTGAGTACTCCTTACTCAATAATCACCACCTAATGAACTACATTACTCAACTTACGAGTACTTATGGGTGAGTACCTCCTTAACCCTCTCACTAACCTCCTTAACCCTAAGTAACTCCCTACTGAATGCCTTAACGTAGGTTATAGCCCCCTTATCACACACCTTAACACACTCCGGGTCACCACCGCATAAGTCACACTTAACGACCTTACCACCTACCTCGAGTAAGGCGTTGAATGGGCACACAGCTAGGCATGCCTTACATGAAGTACATAACTCCTCATTAAGTACTACAGCACCACTAACCTCATCCCTATTTAAGGCACCGAACTCACAAACCTCAATGCATGGTGCCGGGTTACAGTG
>Ga0256914_1000727_pt1 | contig 31840 bp, 26 predicted proteins | sample HulkmetaG_FD_191571 | JGI IMG/M metagenome (GOLD analysis project Ga0256914, IMG submission 191571) | Hydrothermal chimney microbial communities from Main Endeavour vent field at the Juan de Fuca Ridge, Pacific Ocean - Hulk | ecosystem: Environmental > Aquatic > Marine > Hydrothermal vents ... | reverse complement strand
AGAAGCGCCCGGAGGTATTTTTTTTGCGATTTTGTCAGCCAAGGCATACGGCAAACCCAGCGCCCTTGCAACATCGCGCACAACGGCCCTTGCCTTCATCGTTCCAAAGGTAATAATCTGCGCAACATTATCCCTGCCGTATTTCTCAACGACATAATCAATAACCCTTTGCCTGTTTTCATAACAAAAATCGATGTCAATATCCGGCATAGAAACCCTGTCGGGATTAAGAAACCGTTCAAAAAGCAAATTGTACTTTAACGGGTCAATAGAGGTAATCCCTAACAGATAGCTCACAATACTGCCTGCCGCTGATCCCCTTCCCGGGCCGGAAGGGATACCGTTTTCCTTGGCATATCTAATAAAATCCCACACTATAAGGAAATAATTTATATATCCCATCCTCTCAATTACACTGACTTCATAGTCCAAGCGATCTTTGGCTGTTTTCAACATATCCCCGCTATATCTTTTCGGAAGGGCATCATTACACATACTAAGCAGATAATCCTTGCTATTTACGCCATTAGGAGGAGTAAACACTGGCAAATGATTTTTTCCAAATTCTAGTTCAAGATTGCATCTTTGAGCAACCTCAAGCGTATTTTGCACTGCCTCCGGCAAGGACTTGAAACGCCTCTTCATTTCGTCTGCCGAGGCAAAATAGAACATATCACTGGACATTCGCATTCTATTCTCGTCCCGCATCGTCGTCTGCGTCTGGATACACAACAGCACCTCATGCGCGCGGGCATCTTTGCGTTCTATATAGTGAACATCATTCGTTGCAACGGGTTTTAAATCGTATTTTTTTGCAAGATTAACGAGTTTCTTATTCACGTAATCCTGCTCTGAAAGGCCATTTTCCTGAATCTCTATATAAAAATTATCCGCGCCAAAGATGTCTATATATTCCTGCAGGGCCTTTTCAGCAAAATCGTCTTTATCTCTTAAAAGATAATAGGCCACTTCTCCTTTTAGACATGCAGAAAGGGCAATTAAACCATCACTATGTCTGGCCAACAGCTCTTTATCGATTCTTGGGTAATAATAAAATCCGTCAAAAAAACCGGCTGTCGTAAGTTTGAGCAGGTTCTTGTAACCCGCTGTATTCCTGCATAAAAGCACGATATGAAAGGCCGGGGGTTTGCCGTTTTCTTTCTTTTTATCAAATCTGGATCCCGGCGCAACATATAATTCCGCTCCAATTATAGGCTTAACACCCGCCTTCATCGCCTTCTGGTAAAAATCGATTGCAGCAAACATATTGCCATGATCGGTTATGGCCATAGCAGGCATTTTGTATTCCACTGCCTTGGAAATAACTCTATCTAAATGACACGCCCCGTCTAATAAACTGTATTCAGAGTGAAGATGAAGATGCACAAAATCGCTATGATACATACAAACTCCTTTAAAATGGCAAATGACTATACAACCATATCTGAGATTAGTATTATACCATAAGATCGAATAGAATAAAAAGGGCAGTCGAGATCTGCCCTTTTGCAGTCGAGATCTGCCCTTTTACAATAAGAATATACCCTTTTTTATATCCAAAAACACTATTCTTGTTTCCCAAGAAAAGACTTAAACAACTCTATCGGCAAAGGGAAGACAACAGTCGTACTATTTTCCGTGGATATATCCACCAACGTCTGCAGATATTTCATCTGCATAGCAACCGGCTGGTCTGCCAACATCTCAGATGCGGCCTTGAGCTTTTCCGCAGCCTGAAACTCGCCTTCCGCCGCGATAATCTTCCCGCGTCGTTCCCTTTCCGCCTCCGCCTGCCTTGCCATTGCCCTCTGCATCTCCTGCGGTAAATCAACGTGTTTAATTTCAACGGTTGAAACCTTTATACCCCACGGATCGGTTTGCTTGTCGATAATTTCCTGAAGATGGGTATTTATCTTTTCCCTGTCAGACAACAATTCATCCAGTTCAACCTGGCCTATAACACTTCTAAGTGTTGTCTGAGATATCTGAGAAGTGGCATAATTGTAATTTTCCACCTCTGTAACGGCCTTTATTGGATCCATCACACGATAATAGAGCACTGCATTTACCTTCACAGATACATTGTCCTTTGTGATAACATCCTGCGGAGGCACATCAAGCGGGACAAGGCGCAAACTAACTACCTGCATATCCTCTAAAGGACGAAATATAAAAATAATGCCCGGCCCTCTGGGCCCAGTCAATATACGTCCCAAGGTAAAGACAACAGCCCTTTCATATTCCTTCAAAATGCGAATACACGAAAACAAATAAATCATAAATACGATAAACAAGAAAAAGAAAAAACCCATCACTCCCCCCTTTTTTTAACGACCAGAACCAACCCTCTTACATCATCTACCAAAACCTTACTCCCTTTGGGGATTACACCTTCATTGCCAACGGCATTCCAGTACTCGCCCATAATAAAAACCCTTCCCGCGTCAGTAGAAACGTCTTCTATTACCTCTGCAACTTTACCTATCATTGCATCCGCGCCAACAGCTGACCTCTTATACTTAATCCGCATAGCAAGATAGATAATCCCTGCTATGGAAATACCCAAAAATACAGCTATAGATACAACTAAATCCTTGGGGAGATGATACATTGAACCCGGCGTATTCCACAGTATCAACGATCCCCACAAAAAGGCAACACCTCCACCAGCAGCCAATATACCAACCCCGGGAGTAAAGGCCTCTAAAATAAAAAATATGATTCCGAGTATCATCAAAAATAATCCCAAATAATTAACAGGCAGCATACCATATCCATACATACACACGCCTAATCCCAATAGGCCGATTATCCCTGGCACGCCAAATCCCGGATGCGTAAATTCAAAAATCAATAAAATAACCGATAAAGAAGACAAGACGTATAACAGATAAGGATTTGTTATATAATACATAAACGTCTGAAGCTGCCCCATCTTTTTGCGCGTCAGTTGATAATCTTTAAATTTTGGTATCACACCGCTTACAGCGGCTTTATCTAAAACATCCTGCAAATCAGGGGATATTGCATCTACGATGTGTTTTTGAAGAGCCTCTTCTTCTATAAGAGACATGCTCTTTATGACTAAATCCTCTGCCGCTTTTATGTCTATGTCTTTTCGTTTTTCTTTTACATAAGAACGGAAAAAAGCCAATGTATCGTTTAAGATTTTATCTGATAATATTTTGTCGCTATCTTCTATAATAGAAAGGCCTTCTGGCAATTCAGGCAAAACAATTGGCTCGGATGATATCTTTTTCACGTCGGTTTCGTTCAGGGCATTTTCAAGATCATTGTGCTCCTGAGCGAAAGCAAAATCAGAATCATCTTCAACACCAGCCAAAATGGGGTGCGCCGCACCTATGCGCGTATTTGGCGACATAGCAATAAAATCACACGCAAGTGATATGAAAACACCTGCTGAACCTGCCTTTGCACCTTTCGGATAAATATACGCGATAACCGGAATAGGGCAATCCAATATCTTCTTTACCATATCCTCGCACGCTGTTAAGAAACCACCGGGTGTATCTATCAGAATCACAATGGCGTCGTATCCAACAGCAGATTGCATCTGGACAGAAAAGAAATTAGCAAAGGCGGGCGTAATAATCTTATTGTCTATGGGGATAACCAAAACTTTTAGTTTATCAACAGACTTCGTTTCAAGAAACTTCGTTTTACCAGACGTCGTTGTATCGGCGCAAAAACCAATTGTTAAGAAAATAAAAGAAAATACCCCAATCGCCAATAAGGTTCGCAATCCCCTTTTCATATTCCCTTTTTGGTATGTAGTATAATTTTCATTGACATCAGACAAAATCTTTTCAGCATATCAATAATTTCAAAAATCAGGCCTTCTACACATTGTCCCACTCCATCTTTGAAACATTCCTCTCATCGTCATCAAATATTATTTCCACAAGCGTTATCTCCCTGCCTCCGTATTGGCATTTCTCTCAATACCTATTCTCCTTTATTAGTTTGGCAAAATCTTGAACGCCTATTGGCAAATTGTCCATATCTTGTTCTCCTTTTACAATTTACATAAATATGCCAAATCTAGGTTTAATTATACCATAAAATATGTATCGGATAAAAATCACTTTGCTACCATAGTGAAAATGGTCCAAACAATATGGTATTTTATAACTCTATGGGACTTGACGAAAAGGTTAATATAATATAAGATATGGTGTTAATCGCTTTATCAACTTTATAAAAAAGGAGGGGAATATGAAAAAATCAATTCTATTATTCATATCATTGATCTACGTTGCTTTCTTTTCCAATGTCTTGTATGCCTACGACGATGGAGATTTCCAGTTTTGGATTTCGCAATCCATATCAGGAAAAATCAACGATAGCTGGTCAATGAAACTTACAAATGAAGAGCGTTTTGGAGATGACGCACAACAACATTATAGGCATCATTCTGACCTCGGGATCTCTCATAAGATAGACGATAGATGGAAAGTCGGATTTCACTTTAGGTATATTACAGAGAAGAAATCATCGGGATGGCAATACGAACATAGATATTATGCAAATGCCACGTATAAATTCCTTTTTAAGGGGTTTGATATGTCTAATAAAGTTCAGGCGGAATTTCGCCACAAAGATAACAACGACTTTTACAGATTCCGCGATAAGCTTACAATAAATCTCCCGCAGATAGGCATATTCAAACCATTTATTGCAGATGAGGTCTTTACAGATACAGAAGAGGAAAAACTAAACAGAAACAGACTATATATTGGTATTAAAAACAAAATAAACGACAATCTATACGCAAAGGCATATTACCTGTGGCAAAGGGACAAAAAACCAGACTACTGGAAAGACACAAACGTCATCGGCATCAGTCTGTCGTTTAAGTTTTAATCATTATCAATGCACTGCCGAATACTGAAAGACAAGGCAATTATAGAGGGACTAGTTTCTGACGACGGGTTGTTTTGTTCTTACAACGGGGATAAACACGGCTCGATAGATCGGCTAAACCTACTGCCTCCATGCCAGCCGACAAAGATCATATTGGCAGGGCTAAATTACTTAAGCCATGCAAATGAACTCGAGATGGAAGCGCCAAACGAGCCTGTGATATTTTTAAAACCAATTAGCAGCCTGATCGGACATAAAGACAACATCCAACTTCCCCACCAAAGCAATAGAGTTGATTACGAAGCCGAGATCGCTGTTGTAATAGGCCGCCATTGCAAGGATATTGAACCCAAAGAGGCTCATAAAGTTATCTGGGGCATTACTTGTTTAAACGACATCACTGCCCGGGACCTGCAGAAGAAAGACGGCCAATGGACAAGGGCAAAATCATTTGATACGTTTTGTCCGATAGGCCCGTTTATTGCCCCTTACACAGGAAATAGAGAATTAATAGTCAAAGCGCATCTAAACGGCAAATTAGTTCAAGAAGGTTCAAGTTCTGATATGATCTTTTCCATTGAAGAATTGGTTTCTTTTATATCACGCATAATGACTCTAAATAAAGGGGACATTATTTCCACAGGAACTCCTCCGGGAATAGGGCAATTACACAAAGGAGATGAAATCTGCATAGAAATAGAAGGTGTAATGAAACTTTGCAATTTTGTGGTATAATAGATAAACAAGGGGCGTTGGAAATCAGGAGGACAGGTGCAGCTTACAGTCTTTCATAAAACAAATTTTGCTTTATTCTCCATATACAAAAAAGATATATGGAAACGATTTGTTAGTTTACTGTCTTTCCTTTCCATCTATCTGCTCATAGCTACACTCTCCTACACATATATATACATTCCTTCTCAGAAGATCCAGAGATTCGTTTCTCTAAACAGGGTTTTTACCAGCAGGCTGGAATTTCTGCGCTATATGGAACAACAGATTAATATAAGAGAAAAATATATTAATAAATATTATGCTATCATTGACAAACACAAATTCTCCAATGTATGGTCTGTGATATGGGCCGAGCTTTCAAAGGCATTGCCTGAAAATGCATGGATACAAAAGATATTGTGGGCAAAGGAAAACAACACCTATATTATGCACCTGCACATACAAATGGAAAAAGGGGATTATAATACATTAAAACAGATAAATGAATTTCTGCGTTCTATCAAACAAAGCCGTATAATGTCTTATTTTTCAGATGTTATTTTAAAGGAAATGAACAGTAAAGAAGAGGGCTATACAATCTCATATCATATTGTTTTTACACCAAAACAACATATAGGTATAACACTATGATACATTATTATCTTGATGATCTTATATATTTTATCGGCAAAAACAGCGCAAGAAGATTGTGCCGCAGTCTGCATAATATGGCTCTCATTGTATTTTTGGCCTTCAATGCTATCTATATCGGCCCGGCAATATTTAAGCTGAAACGCGCAAGGGATATTATAAGAAGCTATAACACATCTAAACAAAAAAGCGATATCCTTAGCGCGAAAATCAGACAAGAATTATCCATGTATCTAAAAAAACAAGAAGAAATCAATAGGTTTTTATCTATTTCCCAATTAAATGCGCCAAACCACGTCTTTGAGAAGATATTAACCCTTTTAAATGATGCGCAAATAAATAATGTGACCCTGAAAATAGGCCAAATCAAAAACAAGAAACAAGCAGGGGAAATAACACTTCTGCTAGTTCCTGTCAGGATTAAGGCATATATAGAGTATACAAAACTTAAAACCTTCTTTAATGCGCTTAATAAAAGCACAATATACACATTGGACCGCATGCAAATAGTCTGGTCAGAGAAAAACCAAAACGATCTCGTTGAAATAGATATGACGGTTATATTGAAATATAAAAAAGAAAAGGGACAGATTGAAACACTATGAAAAAATTATTAGCCGTATCTTTGCTTTGCATATCATATGCCGCAATGCCGGCCGCTGCATCTGATATGTCCCGTGATGCGTTCAGGCCTATGCAAAAACAAACTAAATCCATTGAAATAGACCTTACAAAACACTGGCCGGCTATAGACAATATAAACCCCGTTGAAAACAGCACTGTATCAGGGATTAAAATTAAAAAGATAGAAGCCGGACAACTTATAATCAAGGTATGCGGGACGGAAATAAGGATACTATATCCCCCGTCTCAAGAGCCACAGGCTCAAGAGCCACAGACCCAAAAACCACAGGATATAGATAACACGGAAAATACTTTCCAAGACAAAAAACAAACGTCAAATGAAAAAGAAACAGATTAAACAATACATCCTATATTTTTCGATATTTATATGCCTGTTAACCTTCGTCCATTACACGGCAAGATATAAAAATGGATTAGCAATAAAGAGGGTTATCGACGGCGATACACTTGAGCTTTATTCAAGCAAAAGAGTCCGATTGATTGGTATTGACACGCCTGAAACCAGGAGATTTAACGGCGTTGAATGGACAGAAGTCGATGAACCATACTCTCTGGAAGCGAAAAATTTTACACAAAATTTCTGCAGGACAGGAATCCTAAGAATAGAACAAGACCTGCAGAAGCAGGATAAATACAATAGGATTCTTGCATACTGTTTTATTAACGACAAGATGCTAAACGAAGAACTCTTAAGAAATGGCCTTGCATACCTGTTTTTTATGCAGCCCAATGGCAAATATGCAGAAAGGCTTTTTAAAGCGCATTGTCAGGCAGTAAAAAGCAAAAAAGGCATATGGTCAGATGAAAATAACATTATTACCCCAAAACAGATGTTAAAATACACAGGTAAAGTAAAAATAATCTGCGGAAAAATAGAAAACATTGCGTTTTCTGATATAGGATATGTATTGCTATGGGATATTGATAATTATATTCAAGTGCCTGCCAACATTGCATTCGAAAAGGCATCTTATATACGCAGTTTAAAAGGCCAAGACGTATGCGCTGAAGGAAAAATTAAAAAAAGATCCGGACAGGCCTTTGTCCGGATCTTCCATACGATTAATATATTTCCCCAAAAAGCAATAGAAAACTGATTTTACATATACCTCTCTACCCCGCCCTTTAATTCAACCAAATTTGGAGATATCTTCGGCGCAGGCCTTCCAAAACACACTCCCATTGCCTCATGGTAAGCAACGACATCCAAATCAACATGACGCTGTTTTATGGCCTCTTTTGCAGGTATATATTGAACCTCATTGCCCTTTATGCCAACGACTGTTATGCCGACAATTCCATTTGACAAAAGCAGAACAGCAGCAGCGCCTGCCTCTTTTCCGAAATTCACATCATACGCAGAGGAATGCCCGCACCTGACCAAATGCCCCGGCCTAACGTCTCTTACCTCAGGCACTTCATAGAGCCCTTCCACATACATCTTTTGCTTCTTCATAAAATCTTTTATCTCAGGATCAGCCTTAAAACGCTTTGTCAGCTGTTGACTAACATACTTGCCCGCCCCTGCTAGTTTTTTATGGCCAAAGGCGTCTACGCCTGCGCTCTCATCGACGATCTCAGATCCGCTGGCATCCCTAATGCCCTCTGCCACAACAATAAGATATGTGCCTGCCTTAACATCGCTGTTTTCTATCCTATGCATATACCTCTGTTTTGCATGTTCGTATAAAATGTTGAAATCAACAGGTATCTCCGGGATAAGAATGGCATCGGCATCCGCGCCAATCCCTCCGCGAAAGGCGGTATGGCCAGCATACCTGCCGAATACCTCAAGGACAATAATTCTATTATGCGTTTTACCCGTTGTCTTAAGGGATTCTGCAAACTCAGCTATCCTATTTATCGTTGAATCCGCGCCAACAGAATAGGTCTGAAGGTCCATATCCATCGTTTTAGGCGCATGCACGCACTTAATGCCATGTTCGTTCAAATCAACCAAGACAGAACCCGTATCATCTCCGCCGCTTATAACCAAACCGTCTATCCCAAACTTCTTTAGGCCTTGTTTAATCCTCTCATACTTATTCGGGTCATTTATCTTCTTTATCTTTACCCTGGAATGTCCTACTTCAGATCCTGCAACATTTGCATCTACAAAATCAACTCTGTCGGGAGTAAGTTCAACCAGATTATCAAATTTAACTAGGTTATATAACCCTGCATATCCATTTGGAATAACAAAACACTGAATACCTAAATGGTTTGCCATCTGCGCAACGCCCTTCACAACGGCATTAAGCCCGCCACAATCCCCCCCACTGGTAATAACACCTATCCTTTTCATCGTAAAAACCTCCTATTTAAACGGATTTGCAAATAAATACTTGGGATAAAGTATCATACATGGCCGCTAAAATCAACAGACAAATAAACTTGCCTTTATCCATACATGTGCTATACTTTATAAATGGGTTTTTGACAAATGGTTATGCATTTTGGTTTGGGGGCAAAAATAAAAAGTTGACAAAACAGGGGGATAAGATATAGTTATGTATGCAGGAAGAAAGGTGCTCTTTGAAATTATGGCTTTTCTAACCGAAAAGGGCAAACCCGCCGAAAGGCGGGGGCGCAAAGCTATAGGGCCCCAAGGCTTGTTCCTGAGGGGGGACAAGAACTGGGCAGCCAGTTGCCGGCTATTATAGAAAACCTGTTTGGCGTTTTGGCTGCCGGACAGGTTTTTTTATTGCCACTTGGCAAGAAAGGAGGTGAGGAAGAGGATACTAAAAAGGAGGGCCCTTGGGAAGCATGGTTTTATTCTAACTTATAGCCAAAAGGGGCAAGTTAAGGACAGACGACAAAGGGGGTTAAGATGAAAAACAAAGGTTTTACACTTATTGAAATGATGATCGTCGTTGCGATCATAGCTGTTTTGGTTGGCATATCCCTGCCTTCCTTGCTTGGAAACAGAAGGACAGCAAACCAGCAGGCAGCACTCGCAGAGATCAGGACAATCGGAACGGCCGCTGAAGGATACTTCATTGCAAATGACCAGTATCCAACAACGAACTTTTTCTCCACACTACACGCTAATGGATACCTTCCAAGCAGGTATAATGTAACTACTGCCAGCATTTTAAAATCGGGATATAATATCAGCATCGTTGGGACTCCTACAACTACAACTTATACGGTTCGGGCAACACCACAAAATAGCAATTTGGGTACCAAGTGTTATAGGGTAACTCAAGGCGGAACAATAGAAAGCACAGATTATACTGGCTCTAGTTGCGGCACAACTTGGTCAAGTATATAATTTGAATCTGAGCGCAGGGCATTTTTTGCCCTGCGCTTTTTTTGCGCCCTTTGAAGGCGTTATAGGATGAATTTAAGGAGCGGATAATGAAGCAGATAAAGGGAAAAAGGCAAAATGGATTCAGCATGTTAGAGGTATTGATTGCCGCCTTTTTCTTGGGAACAGCTTTAATTGGCATTTTAGGCTCTATTATATCAAATACCATCTTAGTCGGGCTTGATAATGAAAAGGCGTCAGCTATATATCAGCTCCAGATAGTCCTTGAAGAGATGCAAGCGCTTAACACAGATGAGATAACCTCAACAAACTGGCAAGTGTGGGCACAAAGCAACCTCGCAATGCCATTGCCCAACGAGTCATTATCAGTAACCTTTCCTGACGGGGCATATGCAGACCCTTTAAAGATAAATGCAACAATATCGTGGAATTACAAGAGTGCACCTGTTAATATGAGTGTTGAATTCTTAAAGGCAGGCAGTTAAAACAATGTTTGGGGTATCCAAAAAACACATACAAGACAATAACGGATTCATAATGATAAGCTCCTATGTCATATTATTGTTGTTGACAGGGCTTGTGGTTGCAGGCTCTATCAGGGCATACAACACATCGAAACTCACCTTAAGATCTCAGGAATCTCTGCAGGCAATATATGCTGCTCAATCAGGGATAGAAAAGGTAAAACAGGAATTGGAGATTTTGTTTTCCGCTCATTTTTATAGCCCCACTGGGGCATGGAGCATCTCATCTTTTTCGTGGTTTGATTCCCTGCTATCAGAATCTCCTCCATATTCTTTCCCTGTGACAGGCACACTTGCAACTGGAAGTTATACTGTATCTATAATCGACGTGCAGAGAATAGATAATGGGGACGGACGTGATGTTATATTACAGGCTCAAGGCACTAGCGGTTCTACGACAAAGACAATACAAGCTGTTATAAGATACGGGCTAAAGGCCTCGAAGGTATTTGACTATACCTATTTCATTAATAATTTCGGATGGTTTTGGGGCAGTTCTATTACGGCAAACGGGGACGTGCGTTCCAATGGGGATTTCTCTTTTCGATACAACCCTAAAGTAAATGGAAATGCGTATGCCGCATACAACCCCTCTCTTGGATCAGGAGGAAACGTCCTTGGTACCAATAGATATGACTCCTGGTCAACTTATCTTGCAACTGCCCCGTCTATTGCGCGGCCGGGCAATCCAACAGCGCCAAGCGAAGATCTAAACCACAACGGCATATTAGACACAGGAGAAGATACAAATGGAAACGGTTTATTGGATACCTATGAATTTGAGTTCGGATATGACGGAACATCTTCTCAATATAATGCCCAAGAGGTTGTTCCTATGCCCTATCTGGGTGATCTGGATTATTACAAGACAGTCGTAACAAACGCCGGCGGGCAGATCAAACAAGGCGGCAGTGTTATAGTGGATGCTGTATTGGAAGGCGACATAGTTCTTGTTGGCACACCGTCTAATCCTATAGAGATAAACGGGCCTGTTGTTATCACGGGAGATGTTTTAATCAAAGGCGTTGTAAAAGGACAAGGCACTATCTATGCTGGAAGAAACGTCCACATATTGGGCAATATAACATACGATGATCCACCTGTATGGCCTAAACCGGATACTAATCCCGAACAGACACTTCAGGAGAATCAATCAAAAGACTTTTTAGGACTTGCGGCCAAAGGCAATGTTGTCGTGGGAGATTATACGGATTCATCTTGGAATTACGTCAAGAATTATATAAAGCCTTCTTTCACAGGGGAATACCCTGTTGATGATACTGATAGCACAAACGGTTATGTCAAATACTACAAAAATGGCCTGCCCTATTTTGACGGCAATTATACAAATTATGATGGAGGCAAAAAAAGCGATGGAACAAATAGAAGGTATTATGAAAGTTCTTTGGATAATTATTCATTCTCCTCTCTATCAGAACCCTATTATCAGATTACGAGAATAGATGCATTTATGTACACCAATCACGCCTTTACAGGAAGAACCGGCAGCCTTACGATTAACGGAGGGATCGTTTCTAGAGACGAGGCAATCATATTCAGTGGAAGCATTACAATGAATTACGACCCAAGAATAAAGCAATTCAGTGATACCTTTTACCTGCCAAAGGACCTTTCTGAACCAGAGGTGGTTGCATGGAAAGAACTGTAAAGATTATATCCATACTGGCCGTATCATTCCTGCTTTTCGGGGCCAAATTAAACGCCTTTGTCCCTGAAAATACTGATATCAAAGACGCCCAAAAGATTATGCAGGAGATAAAAAGGCAATCACGCGAGATAATGAAACAAAGGCAAATAGAGCTTGTCAAAAGGGCAGAAAAAATACAAAAAGAAAATAGGGCAGAAAAACAAACGCAAAATAACCTCAAATCTGACAAAAAGCAAAAACAACACCAATTGATGATCATACCTTACTGGTTGCAGGTCATCTTTGCCATTCTTTTCTTGGGAACAATTACGATGATACTCCTGCCGCAATACAAAAAACAAAAGACAAACGGCATGACACTCGTAGAACTGCTCATAGGATTGGGCATGATGATTACAATACTTCTGGCAGTCAGTGTAATCTTCCTGCGTGGCCAAATTATTATGAATAAGTTAGGCACTGTTATGGACACGACTAATCAGAGACAGCTTATTTTTAACACGTTATCCAAAGAATTCAGGCAGGCAGGGACTGACACATCGCATACGATTACATTGTCAGAAGGCAATAGCCACTTATCCTTTTATAGAAAATCCATAGCCAGCGACGGCGAAATAGAATGGATAGGCCCGGTTGAAATATTTTTAAGCGCAGACAAACTGGTTCGAAAGATCGGGACAACTACCTATGTAATATCCAGCGGCGTCTCAAACCTGACATTTGCTAACACAAACGATTTCATTTCCGCAACGTTTACAATAGACGGCAAGACATATACCGTCAGAGTAAAGTCGCGCGCAGAGACATAATTTATGGATACGTTTAACGAGTTCTTACAAGACAAACTAAAACATCGCGATTCTGCTGGTTTGTTGCGCGAGCTCCCTCCTATTCAGGAAAAACACAGACAAAAAATCAGGGCCAATAACAAATGGCTTATTGACTTCGCATCGAACGATTACCTTGGTCTGGCTCAAATGCCTATCAACTGCAAAACAAGGGCATCCGGCGCATCGCGCCTGTTAAGCGGCAATAGGCAGATGTATCAAGCAACCGAACAGGCATTGGCCGATTACAGAAAAAAGGAATCCTGCCTGTTTTTCTCATCCGGATATGCCGCTAACATATCTGTAATATCGGCAATTGCCGATAAAAAAGACGCGTTATTCATCGACAAACTTTCACATGCAAGCATAATCGACGGGGCATTGTTTTCAGGCGCAAGGATATTCCGCTTTAGGCATAACTCCACAGAACACCTCGCAAGCCTTATTAAAAAACATCGCAAAAATTATAGAAACGCCCTTATCATAACGGAATCTCTTTTTAGTATGAACGGGGACTTCTCCCCGATAGAAGAGATAAAAACCATTGCCAAACAATACAACTGCTGGTTATATATTGATGAAGCCCATTCTGTAGGCGTTTGGGATATTGACACATATGGCATAGATATCCTCGTCGGCACATTCGGAAAGGCCTTTGGACTATGGGGAGCATACGTATGCGGCAGTAAATCCCTAATACAATACCTCATCAATTATGCGCGTTCATTCGTATTTTCAACAGCTATGCCAGAGATGTTATTCTCAGAAATAAACAAAAAAATTCCTATTCTAATAAAGGGGACAAAAAAAGAGCGTCTCAAAAAAAATGTCTCTTTTGCAATAAATCTGCTATGCCCTTTTCTCCCAAAAGGCCACAGCTCCCAGATTTTGCCTGTGATATTCGGGCAACCACAAAACGCATTATCGGCATCCAAGTATTTGCGAAAAAACGGCATATTCGCGCCTGCTATACGGCCGCCAACCGTGGAGCCCAACAAGTCAATCATAAGGCTGTCGCTAAGCGCTATGCATAGCCGAGCTGATATACAAAAATTAGCTGATATCATCACCCGATTAAAAAACAATGAAAAATAAAAAACGAATTATATTTTTCTATGGCTGGGCATTTGATTTATGCGCTGTGAACAATGCTGTGGACAATAACGCTATAGAGTTTATAGACTATAAAAATGTCCATAATTTTGGCAAATACAACACCTGCCTTATATGGTCATTAGGCATAAAACGATTTGAGAGATCTATGGAAAAACAAAAAAACATACCTTTCAAACAGATAATTATACTCAACTCCTGCATTGAAATGCCCAGAACCAACGTTGCCAATTTTATCGCATCACTGCATCAGGACAAAGAAAAAACCATGCGCAGGTTTTATAAACTATGTTTTTACGGCAAACCAACTGCGTTTGAAAGATTTTCCAGGACATGCTTAAAACAATACCTAAAACAAGACAAACATACTCTAATCAACGAACTTGAAACCCTGTCTCAACCGTTCAATGGATTCCACTTGTTAAAAAACGCAAAAATAAAATTCCTGATATCCCAAAAAGACCTGATAATAGCGCCGCATAATTCACTCACATTGGCTAAAACACTTGGCATTTCGCCACAATATATAGACGAACCACACTTTGCGCTGTCTGATCTATCCAACTACATCTAAAAACAGGCTACAAGATCTCTTACAAAAATTATCCATCAATGAATCAGCCTTACCTGTTTGGTTATAGGCATACGCCAGTCCTTGCCAAAGGCCATTGGCGTGATCTTTGGGCCGGGCGGTGATTGTCTTCGTTTATACTCATTTCTGTCAATGAGCCTTATCATCTTTTCTGCCATAGACTGGCTTGAAAACAGGGAAACAACGTCTTTCTTTGGATTATGCCTCTCTACATAGGCCTCAATCAAGGCATCAAGTTCACTATAAGGCACGAGAGAATCCTCATCCTTCTGCCCCTCTCTTAACTCCGCAGAAGGCGCGCGTTTCAAAATAGATTCAGGTATGGCCCTGCTCGGGAATTTCCTATTATAAAACCTTGAAAGCCTATAAACCAATGTCTTTGGCACGTCTTTAAGCAGGGCAAACCCGCCTGCCATATCACCATATAACGTACAATAACCAACACTCATCTCACTCTTATTGCCTGTTGTAATCAGCAAACTAGCGAACTTATTGGAAACCGCCATTAAAAGCGTTCCGCGAATCCTTGCTTGGATATTTTCTTCAGCAACATTAAAAGGCATATCCCTAAAAATAGGCGCAAGACTCTGTATAAACGTATCATATATTCGTGAAATAGGTATCCGATAATACCTAATCCCCAATCTTTTTGCCAAAGACTCTGCATCTAACTGCGTCTCATCAGAGCTAAACCTTGAAGGCATAATCAATGCCATAACATTCTTTCTTCCAAGGCTATCTGCGGCAATGGCTGCGGTTAAGGCCGAGTCTATCCCGCCGCTTAGGCCCAAAACAACAGACGAAAATCCGTTTTTGATTACATAGTCCCTCAAAGACAACTTTAAGGCCTCATAAACCTCTTCTGCCAATGGCATAAAATCAACAGGTTTTGGCCTTTTCCTGCCCGGCAGAGAAACAAAAGAAATGGATTCCTTAAACTGCGGGCTTATATGCAAAAGCCCTTTGCCACTGACCACCATTGAACCGCCGTCAAAGATAAGCTCATCCTGCCCGCCAACTAAATTAACATACACAACATCAGCGCCTACTTTTTTTGCAACAGACCTGATGTGGCTCACCCTTTGCCTAATCCTGCCTGCAAAAAAAGGCGAGGCAGACAAATTCATCAATATATCCGGCCGAATATCTTTAATCGCAGATATCGCCTCTTTATCCCATATATCTTCACATATGCTCAAAACAAGACACTTGCCTTTGATATGAAAGGACAGAAATTCGTTGCCTGCGCTAAAATAGCGCTTCTCGTCAAAGACTCCATAATTAGGCAGGGCATTCTTAAAATGGAAAGATATCCCATCTCTGCTAATAAGGGCCGCTGCATTATACAAATACACAGACCTTTTTACAGGAAGTCCTACTACCACATATGGGACATTAACGGCCTTTGCTATCAAGCGCAGGGCATTTTTACTAGAGGCGATAAAATCATCCCTAAAAAGCAGGTCCTCCGGAGGATATCCTGTTAAGGACATCTCCGGAAACACCGCTATATCCGCGCCTTTTGACGAGGCCTTAAGGCAATACTCTACGATTTTTCCCGTATTGCCCTTGATATCGCCGACAACGGCATTGATCTGAGCAAGGGCAATCTTAATCATCCTATCCCTTATTTGGTTTTGTGCCGTGATTGGCCTTTTTAGACCTCCAGCCCAACTTGCCTTTCCTCTTTCTCTTAGACATAGAATCCTCCTTTATCAAACCTCTAATACAAAACCGCTCTCAGCAGAGGCGTATTTTCGAACCTCATCTGCCTGATCAGAAAAACCTTCCCTGCCGAGCAACGCATACATCGCCTTCTTGCCATCCTCAACACCGGGCTGGTCAAACGGATTTATTTCATACAGATATCCGCTAAACGCCGTGGCAACCTCATAGAGATATATCAACTTCCCTATATTCTGGGCAGAAATAGAATCAATGGTAATACACATATTTGGGCGTTGTTTCTTTGTAAGCGCGGTTGTCGTGCCTATCTGCGCGCTGTTTAACACATCTGATAGTTTGAGCCCGTTAAAATAGGAAGTCGCCTTATATCCCGGGTATTCATCCGTAAGGACAAAATCCTCTGCGAACCTCTCCACTGCCAGAAATGTAATAATCTTGTCATTTGGCCCGTCATTATAAAGCTGTATCTGAGAATGTTGGTCAACCGTCCCCAATGCCTTAACAGGGGTCTGCCCCTTTCCATCTTTTCCAAGACTCTCGGCCCAAAGCTGTCTATACCAGTCCGCAAACGGATATAACCTCTCCGAATACGGCATAAGCACGGATATAGACTTGCCTTTATCCACATTGAGAAGATAATGCGTCAAAGCTAACATATATGCCGGGTTCTCTGCAAGACTGGCCTTTGACGTATGCAAATCCATCTGCTTTGCGCCATCGAGCAGGGCATTGATATCAATTCCGGCAACCGCCGCGGGGAAAAGTCCCACATCTGTTAAAACCGAAAACCTGCCGCCAACTCCCGGGGGAATAACCAACGTCCTAAATCCCTTTTCTTTTGCAATTGCCAACAGGTCTCCTTTCTCTGGGTCTGTTGTAATGACAACCTGCTTGGGATTGTTTAACCCCTTCTCTTTTAAAATCCTGCTGACAATCAGGAAGTTTGCCATAGTTTCAGACGTTGAACCGGACTTGCTGATAACATTAAAACACGTCTTATCTACCTCTATGACAGAGAGAATCCCCATCAACTTATCAGGATCCACATTATCCAAGACATAAAATTTAGGCCCATTTCTCTTTTCAGATGGAAGCTCGTTATAAAACAGAGCGTTTAAAGCGCTCTGCAACATCACATTCCCAAGCCCTGAACCGCCTATCCCAATAACCACAAAGGCCTCAAAATCCCTGCGGACATCATCGGCTAATGCAAGCACATTAGACACATCCTGATAAGGCAATTCAAAAAATGGCAACTGCCCGCTCTTTCTTTTCTCCTGCAAATCGTTGTGAAAAGGCACGATTTTTTCACTATAAGCAGAAACAAACTCCGGGGCAAGCCCATGACTGCCAACCCTAACAGACAAGAGATTGGAAAAATCAATACGCATACAGACCTCCTATAGGTTTTTCTCCAAACACAAGACTTATGAATTATACTACAAAAATACCGTTTCTCCAAGAATAGCAAACACAGAATAACAGACCCGCGGCCCGCCCAAAGTTCCATTTAAAAAGTTGACAATGCGCAAAAAGCGGTTATAGTTATAGATGAGCAAGGCATATAGTGCCTATGTGGTATTGTTATACATAAACAAAGGGGTGTGAGATGAGGAGAAACAGGTTCAAAAAAGACAAGGGAATGGCCCTGATATTATGGTCTTTTATCCTCAACGGGCTTGTCATTGCCGGCATCGTATCAATCATACAGACCCAACAAGTCAACCTAAAGATGTCTGAAAACATCTTAGAGGATCAACAGCTCACATACTTGGCAGAGAGAGGCATACACTACGCCTTTGTTGAGCTAAAAATGCACGGGTTTAACTGGTTTACGCATAGAGTAAATCCAAATGGACAATTCATCCACATGCCAAATAGTAATCCGGATAAGGCCAAAAATCCTTCTATTACAGGCGCTGATATAGACACTAATGGTTTTTACCGGCCGCTTGGCAATGACCAAATAAAGGTCCGCATATACAAGACAGACGATGATAGCTCTATCAGGTGGATTATGTCAAAGGCAGAGCTAAACGGCAAGACAAAGGTAGTCAGAGTCAGCATAAACGCAGACTCTCTGTATAACTATTTTAAGTTCATAAACGGCAACTGGTATCCTGGTAACAGCAATTATACATATGACTGCCAGGGGTTTGGCAAGATATACGTCAATGGCGACATCATATTTGATGGACCAGCAAAAATAAAGGACCCAAAACTAGTAAGCACAAACTCAGAAGGCGTTTTTAAAGTCAGGACTGTCGGCAAATACGAACCATTTTATCTAGATGTGTGCGATCTTTATGATTATAACAATAAACAATTGGACGGGTATGCCTTCTTGACTATCAGCACAAAAACAGAGCCCTTTCCATACCCTGGGGGGGTGTATCCTTCTGATAAATCGTCTGAGTGGTATGGAGAGTACAATGATCGACTAAGTCCATATGGGATATTTGCCCAAAACTATCCTGATCCATACGATACAGCAAGGTTTGTATTCACAAATGGCACAGAGGATATCAACGATGATATCACTGTCGCCCCGCCGGTAAGGCTTAAAAACGAAAATGGATCGGATGCAAATTACTCCAAGTTTATCTATAGAGACTACTCGCATGAAGGGGTAAAGGATATTTGGTGGAACGACTCGCATCAAGAAGAAAAACCCGTAAAATACATACGGATTTATTACCAAGATGTTCATGATAAATGGCACATCACAGCTAACCCCAAAGTAAACGAGGCATTAAATAGCGATGAAGACCCTAACAATGACGTAAAAATCGTTGACGGCAAGCCTCAGATATTCGCTCAGGTATTTGACGGGATAGACACAGCCGCAGGCGATGCCAGCCTTGGCATACCTCCCACCCCTGAAATAACTATTAAATATTCTTGGGATGAATCAGCTGAGACCGCTACATTAAAGGTAAAGGAGGATATAAACTACACATTTTCTATAGACGCCAATCATACAGAAACAGTGACATTTAACCCTGAATACGAACGCAGGTTTTGGGGTGATGCAAACTATTGGACGGGGAAGGTAGCTCCTAACAATATGCCGCATGACTATTACAACGACCCGCGCAAATACGCTCAGTACGGATACTACAGGGGAGATGACCCGGCAGACCAACATTACGGCTCTGTGCATTGGGATGACAATAAAGACGTCAATTTCCTTAACACGTCTTATTCCAACCAGGCAGAAGCGTTTAGAAACTGGTTGGAGGGCAATTATAGCTTGGCTAGCAACAATATCTATAACAACTCTATGAACCTCTATGGAAAAATCAGGGAAAGGAATACCGGCGCAAAAGACATGTCTATGGTAGAGATAGAAAATACGTTTAGCTCCAAGGCAAAGGAAGGAGGTATCTGGATAGGATATGAAGACGACGGGGACCTGACGGTTTACGTAAAAGGCACAAAGGTTTATGATGAAGGTAACCCCATGTTTATACAACCGCCCTCATGGATAGCGCAGGAATCCTTTATAACGGGCGTGAAATCTGCTGGGCCCAATTCCTTGCCGACTGTATACCATGCCGATACCATTACAATAGATGTGGCTGAACTTGCCAATAATATCAACCTTATAAATCAAACAAACGGCATTATATGGGTCAATTACAAGGAACAACCTACTAGCAAAGATCACGATTATCACTCTTCCCGGGCGCTGAAGATCAAAAACGCGGAAACTATTCCCAGAGAGGGCGGCATAACATTCGTCTCGCCAAACCCTGTGTTTATTCAAGGCGATATAAACTATCAAAAGGACAAGGCCGAGGATGAACAGGACTGGCAGCCCACATCTATCATCAGCGATAGCGAGATATACCTCTTGGGCAAGCATGCAAACCTGCCTGCCTATGATGATAGAAATCCCTATGCCAACGCGCCTGCATATGCGGACCCTTATTTTTATGAAGGCTGGCAAAAAGCGCAAATGCTTAGATACCTGAGCGAATATGCAAAAAATTCCGGCATTGAAGACTACGTCAAATACGCTGACGATATATGGCCAAAGGCCTCTGATAGCGAGGAGGTAAAACAGGAAAAACTTCAGGTCATAGACGCAGCTGTAAAGGCATATTATGATTATTACTATGATGAGCAAGAAGATACTTATAAAGAGCGTGTAGATAAGGAATACTGTGAACTTTCAGATGACTTTGATGTGGTTAATGATTTCCCACAACAATATCCTGGGTATACAACCAACCCGGGTAGCCTTATAAAGTATGTCAGAGACAGCTTTGCCAAGGCTCATAGCCCAATAGACGGGCCAAAGAAACGTTCAATGCCTATGATTGATGATAACGACAGGGATATGCATATATACGCATCTTTGATAACGCCTGACGGATATCCAACAGGCATCACAGTTGAGAACATAGCATGGCGCCTCAATAACGATGGCTCACAACCAGCTAACGGATTATCTATCACCAAAAAAGGGATGTTTCCCAATGTAAAGGGGACTACCTCAAAGCATTGGTCCGACTACTGGAGAGGAAGCAGTGGCGGTGGTTTTGGTTCAAATCATGACCTGGTCGGAAGCATAAACAACGGCTATCAAAACTATACAACGATCGCCCAAGACTATTCAAACAATTATCCCCCCGGAGACCTTACATTGACATCCTTTGAGACATGGTATACGACAAGCGACGAGTCCTTCTTCAACAGCCATAAGACCATTAATTAAAACATAAAAACTATATAGCTTTTATCAAAAGGGGCCTGTTTAAAAAATCAGGCCTCTTTGTTTTTTTGCCACTCATCAGGGCTCATCACGCCGCCTGATACGATTATCTCAAGGGCATCTTCTATGGAGATGGCCAAGGGGACAACCTCATCAGCAGGGATAAATTCAGTGAACCCGCTCCACGGAGTCGGCGAGGTCGGCACAAACACTGCCATAAACTCACGATTCCCTCTGCCGGTTAGTCTTGCCTCATCTATATTTGTATGGCACAAAAAACCAATGGCATATATCCCTTTCCTAGGATATTCTATTAGCACAACACTCTTTACTTCAGGCCTCTTTGTCTCAAATATATAACCGGAAACCCGTTTAATTGAGTTGTATATCCTACCAATCAGGGGCAGACGCGCCATAACTGTTTCGAAAAATCCAAAAACCTTCTTTGCAAACAAATACCTCGCGCCCATTCCCATTAGTATCAACAAGGCAATAGACAAGACTATAGACAGGCCCGGTATAGAAAAACCCAAAGAGAGTTTTACGACATAATTTATGTATTTGCCGACGATCAGGTCTATGAACTTAAAGATAAAGCCTATGGCATAAAAAGTAAGCGCTATGGGGAATACCACTGCCAGGCCTGATACAAAATACGACTGGATCTTATTCAATCTATTTTCCCACTCTTTTTTCACTCAATACCTCCTTTATAAACTCTCTTTCCCAATTGTAATGTCCGTTCTGTTTTAAAAACCTGCTCAAAAATCCGCCTGTCATCGCATCTATGTCAGCGCGCAGCCTCTCTATCTTAGACAGAATAGTAATGGCCTTATCCAATTCCCTCGGGGGATTGGATAAAAGTTCTAGTTGCCTGCGCCTGCGTTCATAATACGTCTGATTTAAATCGTCCAAGATATCATCTCTGAGCTCAGCCGTAAGTTTCGAGCGGGCATCGATCGAGGTGTGTTGGGGATCCCATATAAGGTCAGCAAGGTCCCATTCAAAACTCACCTGCCAGTCCAGATTCTTGCTAACGGTCTTATCATCAGGCCCAACCGCATAACTACCGCTGCAACACACTGACCCTGTATCCGAAACGCTTTTATTGTTATCCCCGCCAATGTCAAACGATACCTGCGGGAAAAGGGCGCGTTTTTTAAGCAGTGCCCTCCATTCCCTAATTTTATCCGGCATCACGTCTGCATATTCCATAGCCTTTTCTTGAAGTAAAATAATATCCGGCTCAAAAGACAGGTATCTGTATAGTAAATCTATATCCTTGTCAATCGCCTTAAAAGACAGCTCACCAGCATCTAACACAAATACAGCATCTTCACTAGCCAAGAAGACCCTGTTTTCTTCCTTTACCATATCAACAAATCTCTTTGCATCTAACCCAACGAGATATTTATCTGCCTGCTCAAGAAGCGCATCTATCTTAAAAACGCTTCCTTCACAGGCCGCTATAACCTTGCCTTTAACAGACGCAATAGCCATTACGCTCGACGGCAGGCTGACAACCATAGAAAGCGCGTTGTTTTCTATGTCTATGGCATACAAATCGTTTCTATACGCAAAAACAACCCTGCCCGTCCGGGTTATTGTTATGATATGAGCAGATGGGTCCCAACGCGCATCTTCATTATTCCTGCCCAGATCCCTATGCATAATAATCCGCCTTTTATCCACATCATAGATCACAATGCCCTGCTCTGTTATGCAGATAAGATTAGCTGTTTTTTCATCAAACAACATAGATAAAACAGGGCTGTTGCTGGCCAACAATTCCGAGATGACCTCCCCACCAGGGCTGATAAGAAAAACATGTTGGGATGTGCCGCAAAACAAGCCCTTATTGCCAATGGCCAGTGAGTAAACCGCCTTTTTCTCAGGCTTAAAGATCCTCGTCAATCTTTCTGAAGGGTTTTGCGCCCAAAACATGCCCTGTTTGGTCGCAACAAACACGCCCCATTTACTCTGCACAATCTGTGAAGGCTCATACAACCGCCCCCTGATACGCGCGCGCCTTGCCCAGATATCATCCGTGTTTTCATATAGATAATCATCACATGATATCAAAAGGCCGCCATGCCAAGCGCACATGGCCGAGATGCTGCCGGAGCATACCCTTTGCCCCAACTGCGTCCACCCGGCATATGCCATGGCGCATTGAAACATAACACAGAAAAACAAAAACGTCTTTGCCGGCTTTATTCCCACTCTAATACGTCTCCCGGTTCTATCTGATTAGACAATGTATCGGCCTTTGCCTCTATCGTATAGAATGTCCTCTTCGGGCCAAATGCAAAGCTAAAAGGGTTAAGCGCCTTTACCACCTTTAATACCCTTTTGCCCTTGTCCAAAAACACCACATCTATGGCAAAGACCATTCCTATCATATGGACTGAAGAGCACGCTTCAAAAAGCAGGGCATAATCATCAGCAATAGAAAGAGAACCTAACAGGCCTTTTGCCTTTTGAAAGAAGGTCCTGGCAACAGACATATTCTCAGTGAGTTTCTTGCTTTTTGTCTTGTTTAACAATATCATAATATACTTGCCTTGGCTCAAACATCCCCTCACTCAACTTTATTCCCATACGGCCCAATTCTTCATAAAAAGACGGGATATATCCTGTGGCAGAAAATTCTCCCAAGATCTTGCCCTTTTCATCCACACCTTTTTGAACAAAGACAAATATATCTTTCATATTTAGGTTAATCATGTCATCCGACATGCCAATTACCTCTGTAATCTGTATCACCTTTCTTGAACCATCGCTTAACCTTGCCGTATGCACAATGATGTCTATGGCCGAAGCAACCATCTCACGAATCGTTCTTACAGGCAGTTCTATGCCGCTCATTAAGATCATAGAATCAAGCCTAGAGATAACATCTTGCGTTGAATTTGCGTGGATAGTTGTCAATGACCCGTCATGGCCTGTGTTCATTGCCTGAAGCATATCCAATGCCTCTAGTCCGCGGCACTCACCGATAATTATCCTGTCAGGCCGCATACGAAGCGTGTTCCTAAACAAATCCCTTATAGTTATCTGCCCCTTGCCTTCTATGTTTGGAGGCCTTGATTCCAGCCTAATCCAATGTTCTTGATTTAAACGAAGTTCAGCGGCATCCTCTATCGTCACAATCCTTTCCTTTGACGGGATATATTGCGAAAAGGCATTCAATACTGTGGTCTTACCAGAACCGGTGCCTCCTGATACTATGATATTTTTCCTGCTTACAATACACGCCTTTAAAAATTCGGCTATATCTTGTGTGATACTCCCGAATTTTACCAAATCATCTGCAATAAATTGCTCCCTTCCAAACTTTCTAATCGTAAGCATTGGGCCGTTCAACGCCAATGGAGGTATTATGGCATTCACCCTGCTGCCGTCCGGAAGCCTTGCATCTACCATAGGCACTGATTCGTCTATTCTCCTGCCAAGAGGAGAGATAATACGTTCTATAGTTTGAATAACATGTTCGTTAGAGATAAATTTCTTGTCAGTTAACTGCAGCTTTCCAAATTTTTCAACAAAAATCTGTTCCTTGTTGTTAACCATAATATCCGTGATATCCGGGTCCTTTAACAGGTCCTCTAACGGCCCGAGCCCAAGAGCCTCGTCAGCTATTTCTTTGACTAAAATTTTTCTCTTTTCATAATCATCAACCAATGCCCCTGTCTCTTCGCTTAATAGCTCTCCTATAATCCTCTCTGTATCCTGCCTTATCTTATTCCTCTCGTCTCTTGTCATATTAAAAAAGTCAAATTTCTTTGTCTCCACCCTATCAATCAACTTCCTATGTACCCGTTTTTTTAATAGAACAAGTTCGTCTATCCTCTCCACTTGTTTTTTCTCTACGCCTAATCCGTAATCCTCCCAAAAGGACACCAATACATCATGTTTGGATTCCTTTCTTCTGTTTTTCAACTCATCAATAGGGAGTTTATCTATGTAAATATGGGGCTCCAGCAGATTCTCTGCCAATGCCCTGATTGCGCTGCTTACGCGGGAATTCGGTTCTTCCAACAGAACAGGCACACCAAAATTAACAGAATGTCCTACCGGCCTGCCTTCACTCGGAATTTTAGCTATAATGTCCAGCGGCAAAACGGTTTTCACTTCTGCTATGCCAACACCGCCTTTGCTTTCCGCCCTGTTCAATATAAGTTTAAACATCTCCTTTGGGAAAAACAGATCCTGAAAAGTGCCGAATGCCGCCTTCGTCTGATAAACGGAGAGTATATCCGGGACAACCACACTCAACACCAGGTTCGCATTGTCCAACAACTTTACTAAAAAAGATGAAAAGACCTTTCCTGCATCAACAATAACAAAATCGTAAATATCACTAATGCTCCTCATAAATAAACTGGGATTGATATCACTGATATGCTTCATCTCGCCGGGGCTGATTATCGCAGGCAAGACATCCACACCAACATCATGCTTTGTCACATAATCTGCAAGGAACTCGGACATAATTTGCGGATTGTCATAAGGGATAGTATAACCGGAGAAGAAGATATCCAGAATACTCTGTTTTGGGAATATGCTTAACAACCTTGCCACATCGCCGGCAATTGGGAAAGCCGCATCCAACAACAAGACCTTATATGCCCTTTGCTGCAAAGCAATAGCAAGATTTGTGGCAAGAAAGGTATTTCCAACACCGCCTTTGGGGCTAAAAAAAACTATTGCCCTGCCCATTATGCGCCCCTAAATAAGCTCATGCCTGATATATAATAGGAATATCTATCCACAAATCCTCTAGGTTTAGATCCCCGGGAAATGGAGGAAATAAACCAATATCTCGAATTAACATAATTGCAAGCCTGTCAAGAACCTTGCTGCCTGAAGACGATTTGACTCTAACACCCAACACCCTGCCCGATCTTGCAATATGTAATGTTAATAAAACAGTACCCGACAACTTCTTGTCTTTCACGTAATCCGGGTAATAAAAGGATTTGGTAATCGTATTCAATAGCATCTCTTTATATCTTTGCAGCGGCGATTTATCACTATTCAGAGTTATATTTTGCAGGCCTCCCAATTGATTTAGATTTTCTGCTGGAGTAGAATCATTGCCTTTCTTGATCTTGGGCGTTAGTGTAATAATAAGCTCTGTCTTACCCTTCTGAAAATCTTTAGAGGAAAATAAAGCGCCCAAAACAGGGAGTTTACTCAAACCAGGCACTCCTGATGTTATTTTTGTATCAGTGTTCTTTAACAATCCCCCCATTATAATACTTTCTCCGTTGTTTAAAATCACCTCTGTTTTGGCGTTCCGCTTTGTAAAGGCCGGCACATTAAACCTTTGGTCATCGTCGTCTCCGGCCAATGTAACATTGACAGAATTGGTCCAGTCTATTTCACTGACCTCGCATTCCAAATTAACATCTATCTTATTCCCTTCTATAATAGACGGCAATATGTTTAGAATAATGCCGTATGGCCTGAACTCGACTTTGGGTTCATCATCGTCATACATCAAAATCGGGATCTCTCCTCCAACCAAAATAGAGGCTTCTTTGCCGCTGGTTGCCAATATCGATGGACTGGCCAAAATCTTGCCCTTGCTTTGTTGTTCTAACATCGACAGCATCCACGTAGCATCATTGCGCGTCCATTTATTGAATTTAAGGGCATCGCCCAATGACTTTCCATTGGACTCTTCGCCTGATTCAGAGGGAACATCTTCACTTGCTATAAGAGATATAGAAGATGGCCAAGCTATCCCCAATTGATCCAGATCGGACTTGCTTATCTCTGCAACATTGACCTTTACTTCAATAACCTCATGCTGGTCTTTAACTTTTACCAGATTGACTATTACAGGCGAAGGACAGGCCTGAAGCACATTATCCAAAGCCTTTTGTTTTTCTTCACCTGATATCTCTCCCAAGAGATAAACCTTGCCTGCCAGCTTATCTTCGCCTACGGAAATGTTATTCGATAAATTTAGAACCTTAAGCAAAGACCTCACCTGATTTGCCACAAATGGAACGTTATCTTCCCAAACAACTACTTTATAATCCTTTTTCCCGCTCCCAGAGACGTATTCCAATGCAGTAATACCCGGGCTGACAGCGCTAACAATAACAGAATCCCCATCAGTCGTAACATCTGCGATATTAGGATTATCTATAGAGACCTCTTGACATGAAGGACACGGCAAAACCTTTGTATCGCCTGCCTTTAAATATACATTTGTCTCTGCATCAGAAGAAAGAGAAGAAAAACACACTAAAAATATAAAAGCGGAAAATAACAGATTATACCTCATTCACAACACCTTCTTTCTGTAAGTCCTCCTCACTATTATCAACAACCGTTTTCTGTTCATCTATATCCTTTGCATCCTTCCCATCTCTCCCTTGCTTATCAACATTCCCGGAAATCTCTTTTTTTGGTTTATCCTCATCCTGGATAATACCTTCTTCGCCAATCTCTACCCACTGAACCGCAGACCCTTTTCTTATTTTGACCTTTCTTGTGGTTATTGGCGCTTCATGCTCCGGTTCTTTTTCAACCTTTTGTTCCTTTTTTTGGCCCGCCACAGCAGCATTATTCTTGGCCTTTGCCATTATATTTGGCAGGGCGAACTGCAAAACAGCATCCGCAGTAATCGGCGGTATCTTTGTCTTGTCCGGATCAAGACTAGATCTTGGATATATCTCTATCTTGCCCAGTTTTGATGCCATCAAGAGAATCGCTGCCTCTTTAGGCGGCAGAGAGAAAGACAATGTCCCTTTGTTAGGATCTATACTAATCCCTGTTTTTTTAGCATTATTATCGACCCTCTTTTTAATTGTTCTATTGGATTTGTCCTGCGCAGGCGCAGATGTTCGAAACAGCGAAGAATACGAGATTCTGCCATTAATGGCCTTTATTTCGACATCTGGGAAAAGGCCTGTTGTTACCGCTTGCGACTGCGGCAATTGGAACATCAAGGCAATATCAACGTGGTCTCCCGGCCTTAAAAACCTAAACAAGTCCAATTGTTCCACCTGTATAGTGACAAGCCTAGTCCCGGGATTGATAATAGCGCCCTTTTGAGCCTTTAGAGAAATAACCCTGTTAAGCATTACCTGTTCCCCTACCAAGATATCCTGTTTTGCCATCTTTCCTATAACCGCATCTAACGTCCCTGCGCTCATAGGCGCTTTGACTGATGATGGAACTTTCCTTAATTCTACCATTTCAGACGTAATTACATCTCCGGCTGGAATATCTTTTTTAGCGACAACCACATTTATGCCTCTACCTCTCTGCCCTTTCACATGGGCCATATTTTTTTTATATTCATTCTCTAATTTTTGTCTTTCTTTTTCTATAGCCGCTTTTATTTGGTACTGCATTTTCTCCTGTTGTGTCTTCATATACTGATAAATAGAAAAGGTTGCGATGAACGCCAATGCAATGGCGATAAGTAATGGCCAATCTTTAAACATAATCTCCTTTCTATAAACTCTTATAGATTCTCATATGATTTTTTTACTTCAATCCCTGAATTCTTTACACTCTCAATAGCTGCATTCTGCATCTCCTGAAGCTTTTTCATCTTATACAATGACTCCACTTGGTCATTGACCTCGGAAAACGGTTTTTCCTGCTTTGGCCGCACACCCGCCACTTTGATTATATAATATTTCCCATCCGCCTTAAATACTGTGCTGACATCCCCCTTATCCAACATCATAAACGCCATATTTACGTATTTATCTGGTTTTCCATCCTGATAAAGCTCTTGCGCAGATTTATAACCAATATCTCCACCTTTATCAGCGGATTTTAATATAGAATACTTTCTGGCAGCTGAGCGGAATGTTATATTGCCCTGCATAATATCCACCAATACCTGTTTTGCCTCCGCCTCACTATCAAGGGCGATTTCCTGTATTCTCCTCTTTTCCTGTTCAGTAAAATAGTCCTTTACTTTATATCCCTGATATGTCCCGTCTTCATAAAAACTCTGCAACTCGGCATCCGTAGGATTTATCCTCTCTGCATATCTACTTAAAAGCGCTTGGGACAAAACCTGTTCCTTTGCCAACTGCAACGCCCTTTTCACTTTAGGGTCAGATGCCAACCCCTCGTTTTTAGCCGCAAGATATAACAATTTTTGTCTAACGAGCAGATCTGCCAACATCTCCTTTTGCTGACGCGTAATCTTATCCCTTTCTATCTTCTGTCCCAATTGCTGTTCTAACACGTCTATCGAATCCGCTAAATCCTGCTTGGTGATAACGAAATTTCCCACCTTGGCAATAATATCCGTCTCTGGTATATTGCTCACTTCAACCTGAGGCTCACTAGGCTCCACTGCCTCAACATCATTAACGGGTTCTTGAACAGAATAGTCATTCGGTTTGGAAAACAGATTACAACCACCTGCTACAAACAGAGACACAACCACAAACAATACAAAAGACTTACGTAACATTGACACCCCCCTTTTTTATCCACGTCAAAATAGCCCCAAGGGGATTCGAACCCCTGTTTCATGGCTGAGAACCATGCGTCCTAGGCCGAACTAGACGATGGGGCCAAACATCTATGTGTGTATTTTATAATAAACAATAGTCCCTTGTCAATAGGGATCGCATGCCCTTTGGGAAACGGAACAGACATGGTTCGGCCTCAAAAGAGAAAGAGGTGGGGATCTATTCTTGTTCTATTGCTATGTCAAAAACAGGATGATTATAGAGTCTGAAAATCATTCATAACGAATAGCCTCTATTGCCGAAAGCCGGCTTGCCCTTCTTGCAGGATAAAGGGCTGATACCAAATTTATCAAAACAGCGACGCCAAATACTATAATAACGGTATGCCATGAAAGATATACAGGAAGGTGGTCTATATAATATATCTGTGGAGGCAGGCTCACCAATTTGTATTTATCCATCAGAACACAAGCGATAACCGCAAAAACACTGCCTATAAAGGCGCCTATAACTCCGATTAACAGGCCAACTGACAAGAAAACCACATATATTGTCCTGTCTTTCACGCCTAAAGCCTTTAATATCCCTATTTCCCTTGTTTTTTCAGTAACCAAGACCATCAAAGAACTGGCTATGTTGAAAGAGGCGACAATAACTATCAGGGTCAATATCAAAAACATAACTAATCGTTCCAATTTCAACGCGGCAAACAGGTTTTTATTAGTCTCTATCCACGTACGAATGTGCAGGAAAGGATATTCTTTCGAGAGCGTCTTTAAGAGCTCTGACTTTGCATCCTCTGCTTTGTGCGGATTTGTCAAGTCAACGGCGATCATATTTGCACTATTTGGCATAATTAACATTTCAGAAGCCTTGTTTATGTCCACGATGACAACAGATGCATCGTAATCATACAGGCCTGTCTTAAAAATTCCTCTTACTTCAAATGTGTACGGCTCACTGGTTATCGGAGATAGAAGGGTTATTTTATCCCCAATAGCATATCCGTAATCTTTAAGCATTTGTTCGCCTATCAATGCCCCGTTGCCTGATAAATCAAATTCTCCTGTTCTTACAAAAGAGGCAAAATCCATGATAGCGTTCTTATCATTGGGAATCCCTCGCATCAAAACGGTTAATATGGTATTTCCGTTTTGTAAAAAGACCTGACTACTAACCATTGGAGCAACTCTTTTGACATACGCCTTTGTTCTTATTTCTTTAACTAGTTTTGAATAATTTTCTATTACGTCGCCTGTTTCTATGATTATGTGCGGATTGCCTGATAAGATCTTGCGCTCTAATTCCTTGCTAAATCCCGCCATAACAGAGACAACGATAATAAGAGAAGCAACACCGATAGCAACACCTATAATAGAAATACTAGACATAAAGGAAAGGAATCCCTTTTGGCCCTTTGTAAAGAATTTCCATGTTAAGAATGAAAAAACAGCCATATCATATTACGTTAAGAGAAAAATCTCTTTATTTTGTCGCTTAAGCCTTCTTCTGTCAGAAAGGGCTCCCCTTTCATTTGCGCTATTTGTTCAAGCAATGAACGCTCCTTCTGAGACAAGCCTTTCGGAACTTGTACGATTATTTCAACAAATTCATCGCCATAACCACTGCCTCGCAAAACAGGCATACCCTTTCCCTTTAAGCGCAATTTTGCCCCGGGCTGTACTCCCGCAGGCACACGCATATTCACTTTGCCAGCAAGAGTAGGCACCTCTATCTCTGTGCCCAATGCTGCCTGATACATAGATATCTTTGCCTTCGTATATATATCTTTGCCTTTGCGCGCAAAGGTTTTATCCGGCATCACCCTTACCAATACATAGAGATCTCCGTGCCGCCCGCCGGAAACCTGCTCACCTTCACCTGCAAGCCTGAGATGAGTGCCATCCTCTATGCCAGCCGGGATCTTTACTGTAATCTTCTTCGTTGCCATAACCTTGCCTGTCCCTCGACAATTTGGACAGGGATTATTAATAACCTGTCCCTTACCGCCGCAACGCGGACAAGTCGTCTGCATAGTAAAAAAGCCTGCCCTTTGCACAACAGCTCCTCTGCCCTTACATT